>Ga0247608_10002472_pt1 | contig 23073 bp, 27 predicted proteins | sample 176DNAGHGlowgp2_FD_193490 | JGI IMG/M metagenome (GOLD analysis project Ga0247608, IMG submission 193490) | Sheep rumen microbial communities from Palmerston North, Manawatu-Wanganui, New Zealand - 1766 DNA GHGlow gp2 | ecosystem: Host-associated > Mammals > Digestive system > Stomach > Rumen ...
GTGGTAGTAGTTTTACCATTTGTTCCAGTAATACCAATAATACTAATATCTTTAGGTAATAATCTATAAGCCATTTCCACTTCATTAATTACTTCTATTCCTAGTTCATTTGCTTTTAATACATATTGATGATCTATTGGTACACCAGGATTCTTTATTAAATAATCAAATGATGAATCAAGTAAATCTTCAGGGTGACTACCAAACACTAGATTTACTCCTAAATCTCTTAATTCTTTTACTTGTTCTTGATCTTGTTTATCTTCTTCTTTATAATCATTTAAATAAACAGTATTTCCACGTTTAATTAAAAGTTTAGCTGCTTGATATCCACTTCTAGCAAGGCCTAATATTAATATTTTATTATTTTGAAACATAATATCACCTACCTATATTCTACCATAATTTATGATAATAACGAAAAAAAGTCTATTAACTAGACTTATTTTTACACTAATCCATTAAATTCTATATTGATTTTTCAATTTCAACTGGTGACAATTTGTCACCGTTTCATTTCCTTCTTCTTTAAGGCGTTGTTTTAATTTGTTCCAATATTTTCTACCATCACTACTTTCAGTTAAGATTGATACTATATCAACAACACTAATATAATATTTTTCCCCCTTTGTCATCATCTTAACATAGAGGTATGTCGGAATTTGTCAAATTATGTCGAATAAAATAAAAAAAATTCTAGAAAATGTTTCTAGAATTAATAATACTAAAAATAATGCTTTAAGGTATTTAGGCCGTAGAAAACCAATTGGTAATCCTTCTAAAAAAATTACCCTTTAATGTTAGCTCATTACTGCAAGATAAAGTGCAGTTCCTAAAACAAACATAGCTACAGTTGCACAAGCACATACCATAGTTAGATTATACATAAATGCAAAGCCTTTATCATCTAATACGTTTTCTTCTTTAGATACGATCTCATTTTCTTTTACCATTTATATCAATCCTTTCCTATCTTTCTTAAGTCTATTATATAATCTTTTTATTCAGTTGTATACAAGTTTTTTATAAAATGTGTAAAGTAATAGTCAATCATATTTATAACCTTTTTTATACTTCTTCATATAATAAATTAGTGAAGGAGGAAAAATGAAAAAGATTATATATATCGGCTGTTTTTTATTGGTTATAGTTTTAGGTATTACCCTATTCTTTTTAGATTTAAATAAGGGCGATAATAAAAAAGAGCTTAAGAAAGTTAAAGTTGCTGAAGTTGCTCATAGTATCTTCTATGCTCCACAATATGCTGCTAAGAGTTTAGGGTACTTTGAGGATGTTGGTCTTGATGTTGAAATAATACTTACACCTGGTGCTGATAAAGTTACTGCTTCAGTATTATCAGGGGATGCTGATATTGGATTTTCAGGTTCAGAAGCATGTATCTATGTTTATAATGCAGGTGAAAAAGACTATTTAAAAACATTTGCACAACTTACACAAAAAGATGGCAGTTTCATAGTATCCCGTAAAAATATTAAAAACTTTACATTGTCTGATTTAAAAGGGAAAACTATTATTGGTGGACGTAAAGGTGGTATGCCTGAAATGACACTAGAATGGGTTTTAAGAAAGAATAACATTGATCCAGTTAATGATTTAAACATTGATACAAGTATTCAATTTGCTGCTATGGGTGGTGCCTTTATTGGGGGTGAAGGAGATTTTGTATCACTATTTGAACCAACTGCTTTAGAAGTAGAAAAGCAAGGTTACGGATATGTAGTTGCTTCACTTGGAGAACTTGGTGGTGTAGTTCCATATACATCTTATAGTGCTAGAAAATCTTATATTAAAAATAATGGGGATATTATAGATAAATTTACTAAAGCTATTCAAAAGGGATTAGACTTTGTTCATAATTCTAGTGATAAAGAAGTAGCTAAAGCAATAATAGAATTCTTTCCAGATACAAAACTAGATGATTTAGTTAGTGTTATAGCTAGATATAGAAGTGTTGATACATGGCCAAAGACTACTACATTTACTAAAGAATCATTTGATCACTTACAAGATATTATGATATCAGCTAATGAGTTAGATAAAAAAGTTAAATATAAAGATATTATTGAAGTAAGTGATTAGATGTTAAAAATAAGAAATTTAAAGAAATATTATCATGATATAAATAGTGAGATATTAGCTATAGATAATATTAATTTAGATATAAATAAGAATGAATGGATAAGTATAGTAGGACCTAGTGGATGTGGTAAAACTACTCTACTTTCTATTCTTTCTAATTTAGAAGAAGAATCAGCAGGTACTATAGAAAAAGATAAGAATATAAAAATTGGATATATGTTACAGAAAGATGCTTTATTTCCATATAGAACTGTTTTAGAAAACTGTTTGATTGGGCTTGAGATTAATCATACTCTTAATAGTGAAAATAAAAAAAGAGTTATAGATTTACTTAATACCTATGGATTAGGTGATTTTATAAACAAATATCCAGATTCTTTATCAGGAGGTATGAAACAACGTGTAGCATTAATTAGAACACTTGCTACTAATCCTGATTTAATACTTTTAGATGAACCATTTTCTAGTTTAGATTATCAAACTAGATTAATATTATCAGATGATATTTATAATATTATTAAGAAAGAAAATAAAACTGCTATCTTAGTAACACATGATATAGCTGAAGCTATATCACTATCTGATAGAGTTATTGTTTTAACTAAAAGGCCAGCAACTATTAAAAATATTTATAATATAGAGTTAGATAATAAGTCTATACCTTCTGTTAACAGAAAGTCTAAAAACTTCTATTACTATTATGATAAGATATGGAGTGATTTAGATGTCCACCTTTAGTAAAGAACATACTCTATATTTAAAGAAAATAAAGAAGAATAAAAGATTAGTTTTATTCTTTCAAATATTTATAGTAACAGTATTCTTAGTAGTATGGGAATTATTATCTAAATATAAAATAATTAATAGTTTCTTATCTTCTTCTCCATCTAAAGTATATAATACTATTATTTCTTTATATAATGCTAATAATTTATTTAATCATATATATGTTACTACATATGAAGTTATATATAGTTTTATATTAGCATCATCTTTAGGATTTATCATAGCTACTATCCTCTGGTTTAATAAAACTATAGCTAAAATAGTTGATCCATATCTAACTGTACTAAATTCACTTCCTAAAGTAGCACTAGGTCCACTTATAATTATATGGATAGGTGCTAATACTAATTCAATTATATTTATGTCTATAATGATATCTTTATTCATTACTATTATAAATATGTATAATAGTTTTAATAATACAGATAAGTATTATATTACTCTTTTAAGAACATTTAATGCTACAAAGATACAAATATTTACTAAATTAATTGTTCCAAGTAATAAAATAAATATCATTAATTGTCTAAAGGTTAATATTAGTATGAGTTTAATTGGAGTTATAATGGGAGAACTATTAGTATCTAAAGAAGGATTAGGATATTTAATTATGTATGGTTCACAAGTATTTAATATCAACTTAGTTATAACAGGTGTAGTACTATTAGCACTACTTTCATACATTATGTATCAAATAATTATATTTATAGAAAAGAAAATAGTTAAGAATTAATCTTAACTATTTTTTATTATAAATCTAAACTTGAATTTGCATTTAAGGTTAAATCAGCACGCTCATTATTCATATATGCATAGTATCCACTTGCTGCTATCATAGTAGCATTATCAGTACAATATTTTAAGTCTGGTATGTGTAGATTTATACCTTCTTTTTCACTTTCTTCAGCAAGTTTTTTTCTTAATCCTTGATTTGCTGCTACGCCACCAGCTAATATTAGATTGTTAACATTATATTCTTTTAAAGCTTTAAAAGTTTTCTTTACTAATACATCTACTACTACCTCTTGGAAAGATGCTGCTAAGTCTTTTTTTCTTATTTCATTACCACGTTGTTCTTCATTATGTACTAAGTTAATTACAGCACTTTTTAATCCACTGAAACTAAAGTTATAAGTATTATCATTTAGTGGTAGTGGTAAATCATAAGTATGGTTTCCTTCCATAGCCCATTTATCAATAGTAGGTCCACCTGGATATGGTACATTTACGATTCTAGCGACCTTATCATAACACTCACCTACTGCATCATCTAAAGTTGCACCTAATTTTTTATATTTATAATGATCTTCCATATAAATAAGTTCAGTATGTCCTCCACTTACTACTAAAGCTATTAGTGGAAAATTCATTTCTTTTCCTATATTATTAGCATAGATATGTCCACTCATGTGATTAACAGGTACAAGTGGTTTATTATTAACATAAGCTAGTGTTTTTGCTGCTTCTATACCTACAAGAAGTGATCCAACTAAACCAGGTCCATATGTAACAGCAATAGCATCTATATTATCCATAGTCATATTAGCTTTAGCTAAACATTCTTCTATTAGAATAGTAATATTCTTAACATGACATCTTGAAGCTATCTCTGGTACTACTCCACCATATTCTTTATGAATATCTATTTGAGTGTTAGTAACAGTAGCTATTTCTTCTATACCATTTTTAACTATAGATATACTTGTTTCATCACAACTAGATTCTATACCTAATATATATATATCTTTCATTTACATCAACTCTTTTTTCATTAAGATACCATCAATTCCTTGATAATATCCTTTTCTAATACTTACTTCTTTAAATCCATACTTTTCATATAAATGTATTGCGTTAAGATTAGTAACTTTTACTTCTAAAGTTATATTTTTAACTCCATTAGTTTTTAAATCATTAAACATAAAATCTATTAGTTTAGATGCAATACCTCTATTTTGATATTCATCTAAAACATTTATGTTTATAAGTTCACTTCTTTCATACATAATTTGATAATTAATAAAAGCAACTACTTTATCATTATCTTTATATATGTAATAGTTAGTAAAAGTATTATTCTTAATGTCAAATAATACTCTTTCTTTATCAAATGTATCAAAGATTTCTAAATCTTCCATATATTTAGAATTAATATCTAACTTCTCTATCATATTATTTCTACTTTCTTATTTTCTTCTGCTTCTGTCTGTTTTAAATAGATTGGATTAACAGCATGAGGATTAATACTTTCTTTATCTTTAAATGTATTAACTATTTTTAAAATATCTGGATCATAATCTTCAGTAGTTAAATCTTCATATGATCCTATGATTATATAATCATCTATTAAATTTTCACATGCTGCAAATAACGAATTTAAACTTACATGCTGATCCTTTAATACACTATTACCTAAATTATCATAAATAGCTCCATATACATTACCACGTCTTGCATCTATTATTGGTACTATATATTTAGTTCCTGCTTTAGATGATAAAGCCATAGCTTCTAAACTTGATATAGTAGTTATTTCTTTATTTAAACTATAAGCAAATGTTTTAGCTATAGTAACGCCTATTCTAATACCTGTAAATGAACCAGGTCCATTTACTACTATTATTTTATCAATATCAGTAGGTCTCAAAGATAAACTATCTATCATTTTACTAATCTTATCTAAAGCACATTTAGATAAATCTCTATTACAGTCTTCTTTTATTTCAGCAAGTAGTTTATCATTCTCTACTATACCAGTATATAGATAACTTGTGGTTGTATCTATATAGAGTATTCTCATAGAACTGCCTCACAAATATCTTCGTATTTTTTGCCAAACGGAGTAATAGTTATAATCCTTGTATCTTCATCTTCATCAGAAAGTCTAAACCTTACTTCTAATCTATTTTTAGGTAAATAATCTTCAATAGTATCAGCCCATTCAATAATAGTTATTCCACCTTTATCAAAATAGTCTTCTATTCCTAAATCTTCTACTTTACCATCTAATCTATATACATCCATATGATATAAAGGCATTTGTCCAGATGTATATTCCTTAATTATATTAAAAGTTGGACTAGTTACATCTTCAGCTATTTCTAGACTTGATGCAAATCCTTTAGTAAAGATAGTTTTTCCACTACCTAATTCTCCTATTAAACAAATAACCATGTTTTTAAACTTTTCTGATTCAATATTTTGAGCAAGTTCAATAGTATCTTGCTCACTTTTACTAATTACTTTGTATGTCATATTATCACCATTTCTTTCTATATTAATTATAGCTAAAAAAAATAGGTTATACAACCTATTTTTTTCTTATTTTACTATTCTTGTGGTATTAAATATTTAGTTAATAGATCAAGTAATTTTTCATCTTTAACTAATTCAACACCGATAACCCCATCTTGCATTTTTTCTTGCGCTATTAATACTTCTCCAGTTAAATCTTCTTCATCATCACTAATACTTGATAATAAATAATAATTACTTCCTTGATATACTGCTTGATTAATAACAACATACTTACTTCCATCAGCAAGTTCAAAAATGCTATTTATTCTATTTTCCATTTAATTCACCTATATACCCCTTCCAACTATTGGTTGTTCTTGATTGATACTATCCCAAGAATCTTTTTCCTCAGGGCTTTCTCCTTTTTCTTCTTCTTGTTTTGGTTCTTCACTTTTAGGTTCAGTTTCAGATATTATATCCCATTCACCTTTAGCAGATGAATCTACTATAACATCAGGTTTATCTAAAGGAGTTGATTCCTTTTCTTCTTTTGGAGCTTCTACTACTTTAGCATCTAATATACTATCTAAAACCTTATTAGCAGTAGCTATGCTATCATCAACTTTATCTAAATCAATGTCAACATCAGGTTCATCTTTCTTAATACTTACTTTATCTATAGCTGCAGCTATTGCATCTTTAGCCTTTTCAAACTTAAGTTTTGAGCTTGAAATAACTGATTTTTTAGCTTCTTTTAATTTTTCTATTGCAGTCTTAAGAGACTTTCTAAAGCTTATTGAAGTTATCTTATCATATAAAGTTTTCTTTATTTTACCAAATGCTTTAATTGGCATAAAGTTATTTAGTTTATGTTTATCATCGATTGTAAAATCAAATTCTTCAGTTTTTTCTTCTTCATTAGTTTCTTCAACTGTTGGTTTAGATTCTTCTTCTTTAGCTTTTTCTTGATCAACTTTCATTGCTGTTTCTGATAGCCTATATTCACCAATTAATGTATCAATTAATGCTTGACTATCTTCAATTTTTTTCTTAAGTTCTTCTATCTTATTATCTATTTCATTTCTTTTTTCTTCTGATAATACATATTCATCAAGTTGTTTTCCATTTTCATCTTTTTTCTTTTCACTTTTTCTATACCCTAATTTTTCAACTGCACTCTTATTGAATGCCACTTGTTTTTCTAGATAATTCTTAGTAGCAAGTGCCATAGATTTATCAGAATTTAGTTTCAAGAATTCATCTGGTAAATTAGGATACTCACTTTCTATGTAATGCTTTTGTTGTAACTCATTTAATTTCTTTCCTATTGTTTCAACTAAAGAATTATCGCTTTCCATATTTGGTGTATATCCTTTTTCAGCAAATATTGATAATAAATATTTATCAGCACTTTCTAAACTTACATTAAGACCAGGATTTAACGCTAATGCATGTGTATTTATATATGGTGTTAGTTTATCTAACCATACTGATACAGCTTTTGCATCTTCAAAATCAAGTGTATCTTTTTCACTTAAAATCTTATCATATTCTGCTTCTTTTTCTCTAATTGCTGAAAGTTGTTCTTGATACTTTGGATTAGTTCCATTATATAAATTTCCTCTTTCTAATTTAAATAGTTCATTATATATATCTGTAGATCTAACATTCATGTATTCTTTATATAATTCATCAAGATCAACATTTTCTTTTGTTGCTGCTTCAATTTCATTTTTTAGTGATGTAATTTCAGCAGATTTTTCTTCTAATTTAGGTTCTTCAACAACAGGTTTATTCTCAACTTCTGAAGTTTTCTCTTCTACAGTTTCCTGTTCTGCTTCAACTAAAGATTTATATACTTCCTCTTCAGGTGAATTAAGAATTGCATTCTTTTCTGTTTCATATTCTTCTGCAGAAATTAAACCACTATAGAATTTATCTTCTATTTCTTGTAATTTACCTTGATTTTCATCTTTTACTTCAGGTTCTTGTGTTTCAGTTACAGGAGCAGTTTCTTCTACTGCAGCTTGTGCAGTTGGTGCTTCAATCACATTTTCATTTCTTTCTAATTTATTTAAATTATTTAAAATATTATTTCCATAAGTATTACCTGAAGCTATTATATTATTAGCTTCTACTATAGCGGCATCTATATCAGCACTATTTTTTGTTTCTAATGCTTTTTTAATAGCTTCTGTTGATAATTTGTTGTTATCATCCACAAAAGTATTCATTGCTTCTACTGCAGATACATCGCCACTAATTGAACTAATTATGCTTTGTTGCTCTTGTTCTTTTTGTTCTTGAGCAGCTTTTTCTTGTGCTTGTTGCTCATCTAGTTTTCTTTGTTTTTCAGTTTCAATTTCTTGTTGTCTTGTTTCTACCTCACTCTTATTTTCTAAAACTTCAGCTAACTTTACTTGGTTAACTGTAATATTGTTTAGCGATTGTAAAATTGTATCACCATAAGTATTTCCACTTGCTTTTATCTTTTCTGCTTCAGTAATTGCTGCTTCTATATCAGCACTATTTTTTGTTTCTAATGCTTTTTTAATAGCTTCTGTTGATAGCTTATTACTATCATCAACAGATATATTCATTGCTTCTACTGCAGGAATTACAGTATTAATTGAATTAATTAATTCTTCTTGTTCTTTTTCTAATTGTTGTTGAGTATTATTAATTTCTTCTAATTTCTTTAAAGTATCTTCTTCATTAGTTTGATTTTGAATTTTATCTATTTCATCATAGCTATTCTTAATATCATTTAAAGTATTATAAATACTTTCTCCATAAACATTTCCACTGGCCTTAATCTTTTCTGCTTCTACTACAGCAGCTTCTATATCAGCTCTATTCTTTGTTTCTAATGCTTTTCTAATAGCTTCTGTTGATAACTTATTATTATCATCCACAAAAGTATTCATTGCTTCTATAGCAGATAAATTATCTAGTATTGGTTTATCTATATTTTCTTCTTTAGCTGCTATTTCTTTCTCTTTAGCGCCAATAGCTTCTTGAATTTTAGGATCTACCACAATTTCGTCTTCTACTGGAACGGCTTGTTCTGTAGCAGCCTTTGCTTCATTTAATGCAGATAAAATAGTATTACCATACGAATTACCTGAAGCAATTATTTTATTAGCTTCTACTATAGCAGCTTCTATATCAGCACTATCTTTAGTAGCTAATGCTTTTCTAATAGCTTCTGTTGACACTTTACTACTATCATCGACAAAAGTATTCATTGCTTCTATTGCATTCAAATTATCATTAATTGTATTAATCATTCCTTGGTTCATATTAACACCACTTTCTTTATGTATTTAGGTATCTGGTACCCAATTCTAATAAAAGTTTATCATTTTTTTCTTAAAAACTCAAGCATTATAAATAAAAAAAGTCCACTTTTTGGACTTATTTACAATCAGTAATATTTTTTTCTAATGTTGGATCAACAACTTCATTAATTTTAAGAATTATGTTGTTATCAAATACATTTTTAATATCATCATCTATTTCTTCATTAGTACTACCAAACGTAAAGGTATAATACTTATTTTCTTCTAGCTTTTTAGCTATATCTTTAGATACTTGAATTGTTGCTGTATCTGAATCATCCTTAATAGTTAAGAACATATTATCGTTAGTTTTATTATCACCTATATATATAACGTAATACATCTTATTAAATGAACATATATATGGATCTTTAGCACACATACCTTCTTTATATTCCATACTAGGTCCACCAAATAAATAGTTATATTTATTATTATCTAGCTTACATTCTAATATAGATAAATCATCGTTTTGATATAGATTTACATTATTCATGCTAACTTTTTTAGTAAGCATACCAAGTACTTCTTCCATAGTAGTTTGTTTTGCCTCTAATGCTCTATCCAATTCCAAATCTCTATCAGTAAAATCTATTTCTACTCCACCTATATTATATAAGTAATAATTAGCATTCTTATCACTATAATACTCTTTAATTCCTTTTTCATCTGTGCTACTATCTACTACTAAAGTAGTTGTAGCTTCTACTTTATAATTATCATATATATACATACATATAAAAGATAAAATAATTATTATAATAATACTACCAATAATTTGTTTCTTTGGCATAACATCACCTTCTTAAAATATTATACCATAATTTATTTAAGCAACTAGACTTTTATTTAATTTAGTTAATATTTTTTCTTCTTTTCTTGACACATTAACTTGATTTGTTCCTAATCTTTCTGATACCTCACGTTGCGTAAGATCTTGAAAATAACGTAAATTAATTAATTCTTTTTCTTCTATAGGTAACTTATCAAGTTCATTATATAAATCTAAGTAATCATCTTCTAACCTTTTATCATAATAAGGGACACAATCATATAAATTAACTTCTTTGTTATCATCATTATTTAGAGTATAGTCAAATGATAATACTAATTCTTTAGAAATAATTGCTTCTTCTATTTGTTTTTCATCTTTTTCTAAAAAGAAAGCTATTTCTTTTATAGTTGGTTCTTTATTAAATTTGTTTCTAAGTATTTCTTCTGTAATAGTTATTTCTTTACTTAGTGATAATAATTCTTTACTTATCTTAATATTCTTATCACATCTTAAATGTTCTAATATTTCTCCTTTTATCCACAAATATGCATATGTAGAAAACTTTGTATTATTATTAGGTTTATAGTTTTCTACAGCTTTTAATAATCCTATCATCCCCTCCTGTTTTAAATCTTCAAAATTACTGAATGTACTATACTTATGTGCTACTTTGTTTACTAAATTTTCATACTTCAATATATTTTCCATATTCTCCTCCTTGACTACATTTAATATCTTTTAAATAACTATTCATACTCTTTCGACATAACTAGATAAAAAAAGAAACCTTAAAGTGTAAAGTTTCCAGTTATCATATCTTTAATATTATCAAGATAAGTTTTAAATATATTTTTCTTTTTAATAGTTTTATTACTAACTAGATTATATTTCCCTATTAGTGTACCCTTTTCATATAGTTCTAATTTACCTACGTTATCATTCTTCTTTATAGGAAGTTTTATATTACTTAAGGTTATTTTTTCTTTATAATCTTTTTTATTTTCATTCTTCTTTAAAAGGATAGTTATATCAGTATTAAGAATAGCTTTTATTTCATCTTTTCCATTATTAACTTTAATACTATCTATAACATCTCCTTTTTTCTTAAGTAAATCTACTTTATAAGTATTAAAACCATAATCTAATAAATCAGCAGTTTCTTTATTTCTTACTTTACTAACATCTTCTCCTAATACTATCGCAAGTAATCTCATATTATCTCTTTTAGCAGTTACAGCCATAGTATAACCCGCTTTATCAGTAAATCCTGTTTTTAATCCATCACATCCTTCATAAGTTCTAATTAATTTATTAGTATTAACTAGCCAAAATTTATTTGGAGTATCTTGTCTTAGATAATCTTCATATAATGAAGAAAACTCAAATATAGCTGGATGTTTTAATAATTCTATACCAATAAGTGCCATATCATATGCACTTGAATAATGATTATCATAATCAAGTCCTGTAGGATTAACAAAGTTAGTGTTTTTAAGTCCTAATTCTTTAGCCTTCTTATTCATCATTTCCACAAACTTATCTTCAGTTCCAGCTATTCTTTCAGCAAGAGCTATAGTTGCATCATTAGCTGATGCCATACTAATACCTTTCATTAAATCTCGAACTGTCATAACTTCACCAGGCTCTAAGTATATTTGTGTTCCACCATAACTAGCTGCATTAGAAGATACTTTTATTTCTTCATCCCAACTAAGTCTTTTATTTTCTATTTCTTCAAGTATTAGTATTTGCGCCATCATTTTAGTTAAAGATGCTACTGCTACCGGAGTATCTTTTTCTTTTTCATACAATATTTTTCCTGTGGTTACTTCAACTAAAATAGAATTTTTAGCATTAGGAGTTATATCTTCTTCAGCATATGCAAAACTAGGTAAAAGTAACAAAGAAATAAGTAAAATAATAAATAGTTTTTTCATAATTCACCTCTACTTAAAAATATGTAATAAAGATAGAAATATGAAAAAAGAAGAGATAATACTCTTCTTTATAATTTAAATTATATTTATCCGATTTTTTCTAATACATATTCTATATTATTAGCAATTTTTTTATAGGTCTTGATTTGTTCATCTATTGGAGAATACTTATTTTTCCATAATTCACTATATTCATTATTTAGATCTTTTTTATATATTATTTCCTTACTTCGATGTTCATAGTTATGATTATAATTTCTTGACCATACTTCAATTCTGCTTATCAAGAATCTGAAATAATCATAATCTTTATTAATATCACCAATTCTATTTATGGTGCTATTATCAATTAGATTATTATTATAGTTAAACAAGTAGTCTAAATCTAAATACAATGGAATATCATTAGAATCATGAAACAAAAGATACCATCTTAAATATGTAGCGAAAGCATGAACAAGCATACAAACTTTTCGTTTTCCAATCATATTATACTCTGCCATTTCTACTTTGCTACATTTATCTAGTTTTTCATGATATTTTAGTGTAATTGTTAACAATTCCTTTATTTCATCCTTTATATTATTCAAAACTATATTCATGTTTTTTTTGCTATAGTTTTGATCAAGTTTTTCTACTAATTTCTCAATAGAATAATCAGTATCAGTAATTAGAATACATTCATGTGTATATATCCATTCTTTGGGATGTAATTTCTTTATTTGATTTTCATAAACCATTGATAATGATTCAATATCTTTAATTGAAGAAATTTCACAAATTTCCCTTTCTGCAATCATTTGATTCTTAGGATAGAAAATATCATGATATTGATTGGTTTTAGTCCATGTCACTCGTGTTTCTAATTCCTGGTCATGTACAACCAACTTGTTCTTAATTCTATATTCTGTAACAAAATTTTTGGTAAATGAATGAACATGCACAATATTTACATTAAACATCGTTGCAATAGCAAACCTTATTAAATATACCAACGATTGATATTTAGGTACATCTTTTTTATTAAAGAAGAATGTTAAATCAATATCACTTCCTGCAGTAACATTTCCTCTAGCATAACTACCATTTAAATATATAGAACATGGAATATCATACAAATTATTAAAGCACGATAATATTTCCTTAAGCATTTGATCAACTATTTTCTTTTTTTCTTTTTTATACTTTTGCATCAAAGAATGATTATAGTCTAATCTTAATATTTTATCTAATGAGTAAAACTCCTTTGATAGTTTATTCATTTTCATTAATAACTGTCTATAATCTTCATATCGTGGTATTTTTTCCTCATAATAAAAATTGAACTTCATTATTCTCTCCTACTTATTTTCCTTCAAATCTAACAAATTCACCATAGCAATCAATCTTTTTTGTAGATCTATTATAGATAATACTACCTGTATCAAATAAACAATAAATATCTTCTTTCGTTTCCTTACTCTTTTCTTTTAACGATGGTAAATATCTTCCTTTATTTATAGAGTGAACATCAAAATAAAAATCATTATCGATAATTCCAAATCCATCATACCATTCAAATTTTTTGTAATAATTGTTCTTTTTAGTAATAAAATACTTTTTTAATTGAACTTCTGCACCAGCTGATGAACCTATTATCACTCCATTATAGTTTTTTAAAGTCTCTAATATACCAGATTCACAAACTTTTCTATATAGCATTTCCGGATTGCCACCAATTAAAACTAGTACATTTGATTTCTTTATCGATTCAATCATATACTCTTTTGAATCATTATAACAATCTAATACTTTTATATTATTATTTTTAACGCCTAATTCGAATAGTGCATTAAGATAATTATCTTTTCTAATGCCATTAAAAAAATCATTAATATTCTTTGTTTCAATTTCTACAGCAAAGCTCCAAGGGATTATAACAACATGTGCATTTGCATTAATCATTTTGGCTAATTCATTTTTTATTTGGCTGAAACCTTCAGAAAATTTTGACATTAAAATACTATACATTTTTACGTCTCCTTTTTAATTCATTATTTGAATTTTGAAAATTATACTTTTTTGTTAAAACATTTCTTAAATCATCTGAGACATCATCAGTTGTCTCAATTTCTTCTACTAATATATCATATAGTAGTTGTTTTTTCTCAACATTCATTGAATTAACAAAGCTCAATAGTGTTTTATCAAAAGTGTTTTCTTTTTTCGCCCACTTTAAAACTAATAAATCAAATATTTTTAAAGATACTATTCTATTTTCCAATTCAGTAGCACTTAAATCGTTTTTTAAGAATGGCGTTGCTAGACAAACAGTATTGCTTTTTGCATCAAAACATTTTTCTAACATTCCTACCATATATAATTGGTATAATTGATGGTTGCAGCATATAACTATTTTTTCTTTTTCATCAAACAAGCTTAAAAAAACTTGCCAAAGAAAATCTATATCTAAATTGTAATTATAACCGTTATGATTGATAATTACACCTGTATTTCTATTCCTTGAAATGATTATATCATTATTCCCAACCGTTTGATCAAATGTATACTTATCTTTATTAATAAAATCAGGAAAAAAACACATTGTAGATTTATCTACTAATTTAGAATCAAAGATTAATGATTTCGTTTTTTTTCTAAGGCACTTAGTACCACAAAACTTGCAGTAATAATCGTCATTTATTTTTTCAAATAATGCATCATCCATATTTATTGAATTAAGATTATCCGTGGAAATTTCGACTTTTCCACAGTTACAACACAATACTTCTTTTTCCTTTTCACTTATATATCCTTTTTTTATCAATATATAAATCTTATCTATTAATTCATTAATATGTTCACTATCAATCCAATAATAGTCAGAATTAATATTATATTGTCCCATTAAATTAACTAGTTTTTTAGCATCCCTATCCTTATAACAATCTAAAGTGTTAATCGACATTATAAACTTGCAATTCATAGATTTTGCAATCGATTCTCCCAATATAGGCGTGCTCATTCTACCAACATGCAGTTCACCATATGGTGCAACAGGCAATGTTATAACTAATCTATCACTCATATATTTCCACTTTCCTATTTTTTATTAAATTCTCTTATCTTTCTTTTTGCTTTTGTTGTTTGTACTTTATCTATCCATTCTTCTCTAGGACCATATGACATAATATCAGTAATAACTCTGACTCTATCCTTATTATGAAGTACGTAATCAGGATCTACTGGTTTATCATTTACTACTGCTGATACAAGTGTATTACCAATATCAGAATGTATCTTATATGCAAAGTCTATTACAGTTGATCCTTTTGGTAGTTCAATTATTTCTCCTTTTGTCGTATATACATATATTTTGTCAGCAAATAATTCTGATTTAACTTGCCATACGAAATCTTGATTGTCGGCAAATACCCTATTTATCTCAACTAATGATTTGAAGAATTGATATTTGTTTTTTAATTCCTCTTGCATTATATCTCTAGCTTTTCCTTTTTCTATATCCCAATATGCTGATAATCCAAATGAAGCAACTTTATCCATATCAAATGTTCTTATTTGTGTTTGAACCAACCTATCCTCTGGTCCAAATACTGTTGTATGTAAACTCCTATACATATTAGTTTTAGGATTACATATATAGTCTTTGAATTTATCATTTATTGGATGATATTCATGATGAACTAATCCTAGTGTTTGATAGCAAGTAGCAATATCATTAACCATTATTTTTAATGATAACAAATCATGAATTTCAGAAATCTTATTACCTTCATTAAGGCGTTTATATATACCATAAATATTTTTAGTTCTTACTTTTATTTCATTTGGTATATCATTATCATCTAATATTTTATTTATAGTTGATAACATTTCTTGCAAACAGTTCTTACTATCATCTTCTATTTTAAATTTTATTTCTTCTATTTTTTTATATTTATCAGGATATAAGTATTGAAGTGATAAATCTTCCAATTCTGATTTTATCCTATATGCTCCTATGTAATAAGCAAGTGGAACAAATATATCCATAGTTTCCATTGAATTTTCTTTTTGCTTGAATTCATTTTTAAACTGTAACGTTCTCATATTATGTAATCTATCTGCTAGCTTTATTATTATTATTCTAGCATCAGATGTTAACCCTGTAATGATTTTTCTAGTATTAGCCATATTCTGATCATTCTTAGTAGAAAAGTTTAGTTTGCTAATTTTTGTTACACCATCTACTAAATTAGCAATTTCTTTATTAAAATCTTCTGCAATTGCTTCTTTAGTTATGTTGGTATCTTCTAGTGTGTCATGAAGTAAGCCTGCACAAATTGTATCAGTATCAGCATGCATTTCAGAAAGTATATACGCTACGTTTAACGGGTGTGATATATAAGGCTCCCCACTTTGTCTAAACTGCCCATCATGTAATGATTCTGCATAATGGTATGCTTTTTCAATTAATGGTACTCCTGATTCATTGTATAGTTTTACATTATCCAATAAACTTTCTAATGTTATTTCATTCATCTTATCACCTCCAACAAAAATAAAAACGCGAGAATTTCTTTATTAGAAATTAACGCGTTTTATTCATTAATAACTTATTTGAAAGGTTAGTAAAGCTAGCCATATCTACTAGATATGGTTTTGACATTACCATCATTTTATCAAAAGATTTTAATACATTTAATTCTCTCATATAAAATCCCCTTCCAAAATAATTATTGTTATGATACTACTTTTTGGAAGAAAAATCAAGTGATTTTCTGAATTTTAATGCTTTTTATAGATATCTACCACATATAGATTAATGCAATCATTATTTTTATCATAAATGATATTGTTAATAATTGGTATCATATGATAATAGTCTTTTTTATCATAGCATAACACTATATAAGCTGCATTATCTAAACCTAAATCTTTTACCCTAATATCCTCGTTAAAACTTATCTTATGAATATTATTTTTTTGCATATACTTTTCAAATACACAAACATCATTATATGATGCATTTTCTTCATTAGCTAGTCTTGTTAATTCATTATATACTTCTTCATATTCTTTATCTAAAATCTTGCATAGTGTTCTAACTACACAATTGCTTTTACCATTTGACTCTATGTAATATTCTTGATAACCGATACTAGAATAATCCTCTTTATCTAATTCATATTTAGATAGAGTTAATGTTCCATCATAAAATGTATATGGTGATTCTTTTTCTTCTTCACCAATTTTAATAAATCCTAATTTTTCAAATATTTTACAGGAACCTATATTATCTTTAACAGCACTAGATGATATTTTATTTATTCCCACTTCATTAAACATATAATCTATCATTGATTTAGCAGCTTCAGTTGCATATCCTTTTCCTTGATAAATAGGATCAATAAACCAACCAACATCACGTATAGTTATATCTTCACCTTCTTCTTGTGCACTAACTTGGCCAATAACTTCTTCTTTTTTACTATTTGTATATTCTTTCTTTAAGAATATGCTCCAACAGAATACATCACCATTATTAGCATTATCAACTTTTGATTTATAAAACTTTTCTTGATTATCCCAAGTCCAATGTGAAGGATTATTAGCATGTTTTTTAGCTGATGTTAAATACCATTTATTAACATCTGGTATCATTAGTATTTCCCATAATCTTTTTTGTTCTTTCATTGATGAAGGTCTTAAAACCAATCTTTCTGTTTCTATAACTTTACTTCCAATTAGTTTCATACTATCACCTCTATATATATAATATCATAATCTGTGTTATTTTGAATAGAATACATTAGGTGATTAAATGAAGAAAATATTTCTATATGTACTTATATTATTTGTATTAATAGTTGGAATTAGTTTATATATGTTTGATTCAAAGGATAATAAAGAATTAGATAAGAAATTAAAAGAATTAGATTATGTTGATAAGAAAATAGATTACTTTAAATATATAAATATTGATAGATATATAGATTATAGAAAGAAGAATCCTACTCTTGATATTATAGATATTGTTACTAGAGTTAATTTAAATTTAGATTATCCTTTTTATAGCCATACTACTATTAGTAATTTTCTTAATAAATCTAATATCTTAGTAAATAAATATATTTATCTACCATCTGACTATATTCCTAATAATTTAGAAAAAGTTGATAACAAATATACAGATGGTAATAAGCTATTAGTTAGTGACGCTAGAATTAGTTTTGAAGAAATGGCTATGGATGCTAAGAAAGAAGATTTAAATATAAGAATAATATCTGCATATAGAGATTATAATTATCAAAAGAATTTATATGATAATTACGTATTAAAAGATGGTAAAGATATAGCTGATACTTATTCAGCTAGACCAGGATACTCTGAACATCAAACTGGTTTAGTTATAGATTTAGATAATATAAGTTTAAGTTATGAACAATTTGAGTCTACAGATGAATTTAAATGGATGAAAGATAATAGTTATAAATATGGATATATTTTAAGATATCCAGAAAACAAAGAATATATAACTGGATATTATTATGAACCTTGGCACTATCGATATGTAGGTAAAAAAATAGCTAAATATATTCATGATAATAATATAACATTTGATGAATACTATGTTAGGTTCATAGATAAATAAAAAAGAGATTATTTCATCTCTTTTTCTTCTATTTTAGAACATATACTAGATACTTTAAATACACAATAATTAAATAATAAAATAAATCCAATTATTAAACCAATTATTATTTTCATAATGTTATCCTTTCTTTGTTATGGTATAAAAACTTTCAACATCAGTATCTACTTTCTTTGCCCCTTCTTTTAAATATAATGTACATAGAAGATCACCAACTTCTACCTCATCTCCAACTTTTTTATTTAGAATGATACCTACAGTATTATCTATCTTATCTTCTTTAGTTACTCTTCCACCACCTAAATTCAGTGATAGTTTGCCGAATGAATATGCATCCATTGCAACTACTTTACCTGATTGGTTAGAATAAATCTCTTGTGTATTAGAACTTACTTTAATACCATTTAAATCTCCGCCTTGAGCTTTGATTATTTCTTTAAACTTTTCATATGCTTTGCCAGATGATAAACTTTCATTTACCATTTTTTTAGCTTTGATTTCATCTATACCTAAAGCAATTTCTACCATTTTACTAGCAAGAGCTTTACATAAAGCAACTAAATAATTGTTTTCTTTGTTCTTTAGTATTCTTATAACTTCTAATATTTCTAAACTATTTCCAATAGCTATACCAAGTGGTATATCCATATAAGTAATCATTATTTCTACTTGTTTATTATAATGATCACCAATCATCTTCATAACACGTTCTATTTCTTTAGCTTCTTTTTCATTTTTAAGTAGTGCACCATTACCTACTTTAACATCTAAGACGATCTTATCTGCTCCACTAGCTATTTTCTTACTCATAATACTAACTGCAATAAGTGGAATAGATTCAACGGTTCCTGTTACATCACGTAGAGCATATATCTTTTTATCCAAAGGAGCTAGATTAGCAGTTTGACTTATTACAGCAGCACCTACTGTATTTAATTGATTAATAAATTCTTCTTCAGATAGATTAACTCTAAATCCTGGAATACTTTCTAGTTTATCTATTGTTCCTCCAGTATGGCCTAATCCTCTTCCACTCATCTTTGGAACCTTTACTCCTAATGATGCAGCGATAGATGCAACTATTAGGGTAGTTTTATCTCCTACTCCACCTGTAGAGTGTTTATCTACAGTAATACCATCTATCATACTTAAATCTAATTTATCACCACTATTTATAAATATCTCTGTAAGATCTAAGATTTCCTTATTAGTCATTCCTTTTATACAAATAGCCATTAATAAACTACTCATTTGATAATCAGGTATTTCTTCATGGTAATAACCATTAAAAGCATAATCTAATTCTTCATATGATAATTCATTACCTAATCTTTTCTTATTGATAACATCTACTATAGTCATCTAATCCCCTCTATTCTAATTATATTATACATTAAAAATAGTAAATTGTGGATAATATTTTGTGTTTTTGAAGAGAATATGCTATTATATATGTAGATAGAGGTGGTCATATGGTATTAAAAGCATTTGATGAAGCTGAAATAGCTAAGATATATAAAAAGAAATTATTTTATTCAATAATAAAATATAATAATGAAATAGATAGATTAGAAATTGAAAATCCTGGACGTGCTATTAATCAAAAGGAGATAATGAAAGAAAAAATTCAAAATGCATTAAGACTTAATAATAGTAATATCGATTACCATGATTTTGATAATATAGTTTCTTTCTTAGATGATGAAATGAAAAAATATGAAAGCGTTATCGAAGAAAATAAAGATACTATGAAATTAACTTATGACGCTATTATAAAAAATATTATTGCTTATGCTAGTATTTTAGATAATGATGTTGATAAATGTAGATTCTTATTTGAATATATATGTAATAATGTTAAACCTAATAATAATGCTATTGAATATAATGATAAGATACCATATGGTAGTGATTATCCTTTTGAATTCTCTAAAAAAGGTGTACCCATAGCTAATATTGGTTATGAAGGTATCATTGTTGGTAAGGTTGCTGATAATGCAGATATTTCTAATTTTATGGAAGAGATTGGTAAAAAGATAGGACTTGATATAGAATATTATACTTGTGAGCATGATGACAAACCTTATTCAATAAATGCTGTTAAAATTGATGGGAATGTATCATATATGGATCCATATGCAGTTATTACTAAAAGAAAAGCTACTTCTGAAGCACTCTTAGTTGATAGACCAACATTATTAAATGATGATAATTACCAACATATAAGAGAAGTTGGTGTATCAATAGATGTTGATTATAAAAAAGATCTTGAACTTAATTATGAAAAAAACGCTGAAGCAAAAATATTACCTGAAATTGAATATATAAGTGATGGTATATTTGAAAAGCAAAAATAAAACTGTTTCATTTGAAACAGTTTTTTTATTTTAATCTTTGTTCTAGATATTCTATGATTCGTTTAGGATCATCTAATAATTTTTCATAAAGTTTAATATGTTTTCTTAATTCTTTTACTAGTTCTATTTCATCTTTAGCCATATTAACTTTAATTTCTTTATTGCTTTCATTAACTGCCAAAGTATCAGCACCTAATAAATATATAAGTGATGTATTTAAGCTATCAGCTAAATCTATTAATGTATCTAATGTTGGAGTTCTTGTACCATTTTCATAGCAACATACACTAACTTTAGTTACTCCAACCATATCACCTAATTGTTGTTGTGTTAAGCCAGCATTCTTACGAAGTTCTTTTAATCTTTTACCAAATACTACCATAATATCACCTTTTCTAAATTAATCTAGGTTTATTATAGTAAAATATATATACTAATTGGTTTAAGTTAACTAAATAGGAACTTTAATTTGTAAACTAAAAGCAAGTATTTTTACTTGCTTTAATTAACTACTTATCTATTCTTTCAAATATATAAGAAAATAATTTTCTTAATTCTGTTTTTGCCTTTGCATCTAAGCGAACAAAGTTTAGTTTCAATTGATATCCACTATCAAATGATAATAATATAGAACCACTATTATTCTTAAACAAAACAGCTCCACTAGATATAGATTTGTATGGAATTATATGAACTTTCTTACTACTACTTAATGGTGTTACATCAAATAGAATCATTCGTTTATCTGTCCATATGCCCTTATCTCTAAATGTTTTATACGCCTTAAATATTTTTTCATTTGGTTCTATGTAATCTAATACATAATGTGGTAAGCTTTCCGGATTAATTTCTTTATTAAAATTAAAATACTTAGTTAGTTCTTTATATTTAACGTAAGCCATATTATCACCTAATATTAGGTTACTATTAATACATAAAAAAATCAAGGATTAACCTTGATTTTTTGACATTGTTTTACATATTAGTTAGCAACTACTTTAGTATAAGTTGAAACTACTTCTTCACCTTTAACATTGTATGTTACTACTAATTTTTGATTAGCATTAGTTCCATCCATAGCATGAATCATATCATATTCTGATTTACTAATAGTGATTTTTGAAGTTCCATTAACTGCTATATTATGAGATACTCCATTTTGATCATAGAATGTAATATTAGTTATTGATGTAGTTTTAGGAATATCAAATTCTAAATAACAATCACCTAATAGGAACATAAATATTTGTTCTCTACCTATTTCAGCATGATATTTAACATCATATGTATAATTAGCTTTCATACCTTTATAGTTAACAGTAATTACATGACCATTTCCTACGTTATTCTTATTAGTGTTGAATCCTTGAACTGAATAATGATCAACTTTTTCTCTTCTACCATTATTATATACTACATATACATCAAGATGTTCCATTTCATCACCAACGATGTATGATCCATAGTAGCTAGATAATTCAATACCAGTTACTACTGCCTCTTTTACTTCATAAGTATAAGTTGCTGTTTTTGTAATTCCATCGTCTTTATAACTATAAGTTATTGATTTATTTCCTTTTGATGATGAACTAAATTCTTTATCTTGTGTATATCCATCTGTACAACTATATGATCCATAACGACAAGTTTGTTTATTTAGTACCTTTCTTGATCCATCTGTATATACAGCTGTTACTGTAATATCATCCATTGAATCATTAACAAAGTATGTTCCTGTTGTTTTAGATAATTCAAGACTAGCTAATTCTATTTTAGTAACTTCATAAGTATAAGTTGCTGTCTTTGTTACTCCATCATCTTTATATGAATATACTATTGATTTATTTCCTGCTGTATTAGAATTAAATTCTTTATCTTGTGTATATCAATCTGTTCAACTATATAA
>Ga0247608_10002473_pt1 | contig 23067 bp, 14 predicted proteins | sample 176DNAGHGlowgp2_FD_193490 | JGI IMG/M metagenome (GOLD analysis project Ga0247608, IMG submission 193490) | Sheep rumen microbial communities from Palmerston North, Manawatu-Wanganui, New Zealand - 1766 DNA GHGlow gp2 | ecosystem: Host-associated > Mammals > Digestive system > Stomach > Rumen ...
GCGTCTTTCTCACAACAGAATGGCTCATAGTTCTGCATCAGTGCGAAGTCCTCCTCAGTAGTCTGTACACCAAACACATGGTCAGCCACCTTATAATATTTTGTCTCAGCCATCATGCTTCCTTTTATATTGTCGGCAAAGGTACAAAAATTTCAATTAAACGAGAACAAAAGAACTTGATTTCTTTTGTCGAGCGTAAGAAATTTATCTAATAAGCAAGTAAAGAACAAAATTAATTGATTATTACTTGTCAGCACTTGTTTTATTCTTTTCCTCTGTTCTATAGGATATATGCAAGTCTATCAGGAGCAGTACTCCCGATATTATCTGCGAGGCTCTGAATGTTTTTGCTGATAGAAAAGCCTCCCATCACTGTGGCGGATGCATTCCCTCACAGAGAGGAGCGTCTTCTCTCTGAGAGGGGAAACTTAGCCATCTTTAATCGGAGGCATTACTCACTGTGATCGGAGGCATCGGCATCAAAAGAGGATATGCCTTTTTTGACACATCCTCTTTTGATTATAATTAATGAAAGAATTATTCTCCCAAAATGTTCAACCAATCTTCGAGAGTATATTCGAGAACTACGTTACCCTCGTCGTCCTTTGGAGGATTGTTCCAGGGTATACCCGTGTTGACTTTCATCCAGTTCGACCAACCGGTGTTCTTGTCGAAGACGGTGGTGCGATAGGTGGCATCCCAGTTTCTGTAGGCCGCGCCCTTGCTGCCATTAACGTCGTAGTAGTTGACATAGCGGACGTTCTCCTCTTGGTCTTTATTCCATGCTGAGTAATAGTTCAAACCGTTCTCCAGGAAGTAGTCGTTGTAGTATGGATCGTTTGTCTCTCCCTTACCGCCTTTGACGGTGGTCATGATGACACCCTGTTTCTCCACATCCTTACTGCCGTTCGTGACGAGCGAGAAATCAAGGCGGCTGCTGGTGAAGCCGAGGGTTACGCTATACGTCAGGTTGTATGATGGGTTTATCTTCTCGGTATCGCTGATGTAGTTATACTCCTGGTGAGCCAACTGGCATGCTTTAAGGTCGGAAATCGCCTTGTCGGCAAGTGTCTTGAACTCGGCATCGTTGGGTAAAGCGTACTTCTTCAGGTGCTCGAGATAGGAGCCCATGTCGTAGAAAGGTTTGTTATTGGTGTACTGATAAGCCAATCCTGCTGCCTCTGTAAAATCATCTTGCTTGGCAGTCAGGTCAGCCTCTGGGATCTTAGACAGATAGTCAGCCACTGCCTTGATACTGGCAAAGGCTGTGGGCAGTTTACTCAGATCGGTCAGCGTGTAGTCCATGTTTCTCTTACTGGGTCGTGGATTCATGATATATTTCGTCTCCATTGCGATGGTAATGTCTTTAATATACTCCTTGGCTCCGTCCAAATAGTTGCCTTTGCTGATGGCTGAGGACAAATCGGTGCACAGCGTTGACAGTGGTGACTGGTTTACGGAGTGACCAGAGGCGATGACGTAGTCGACCAGATTGGTAGCCTGCAGTTCGCCCAGCACCTCGAGGTTGCTCATCAGACAGCAGTCGAAGAACACCAGGTCAACCTTCTTGTTGACCGACTTGATGGCGGTGGCAATCTCGGTAGGCGACATGCAGGGCTTGCCGGCAATATTGTCGTCGTACATCACACCGCGCATGCCAGCCTTGCTCTTATCGTAGTCTGAGGTAATGCTATAGGCACCGCCGTGGTCTCCGAATGAGAGGACGTAGACTTTGGCATTTGGCACCTGGTCTCTACACCATTTCATGAACGTAGCCAGATTCTCAGGGTCGTACATCTTATAGGTACCGTCGCCCACCTTCATGTCGGCAGTGAGCAGGAATGGTTTTTCCTGTGATTCGGTCGTGCCATACTTTGAATTGAGCGTGGTTGAGTTAGCCTCAAAGCGGTAGGCACATCCGTAGTCGCCACTCATGTCATAAAAACTGGTATAACTTGGATGGCGTTTTTGGGAATACTTGAACTGTATGAAAGTGCGGACGTTCGAGTGCTTTTCCTGTTCCTTGACAATGTCAACAAATGCATCCTCTGTGCTTTCGTCCAAGTTGCCGCCTGCAATTCCGTAATACATGTATACGATGTCGCATGTTTGTGTTGCGGGCGTTGTGCCGCTTTCAGGTGAAGTACCTCCACCGTTGCTTACTGGGTCGTCATCGCCACAGGCGGTGAACGTCAAGCCTGCAAAGAGCATGGCTGCAAAAAATAAACATTTCTTCATTGTGTTGGATGTTATTCTAATTGTGAAAAGTAGTTGTATGTGCTGTTTTGGTAAAAAAGGGCACCCCCATAGGATGCCCTTTTAAATATAGATAGGATAGGGGATTAGTCCTCCCAGTTCTCCTGAGTCTTACGAACATAACTCTTGTAACGGAGTTGTGCCATCTTCTGTGCCTCAGCGAAGAGTTCCTCAGCCTCGTTAGGATAAGCCTTCTTCACTGACAGGTAGCGAACCTCACCCAGCAGGAAGTCGTGGAAGTTCTCCCAGTTCGGCTCCTTAGAGTCGAGGCTGAACGGATTCTTGCCTTCCTCAGCAAGTGCAGGGTTGAAGCGCCACAGGTGCCAGTAACCGCACTCAACAGCCTTCTTCTCCTCAGCCTGGCTCTTACCCATGCCGCCCTTAGCCTTCAGACCGTGGTTGATACATGGAGCATAAGCGATGATGATAGAAGGCCCGTGCCATGCCTCAGCCTCACGGATAGCCTTCAGGGTCTGAGCGTGGTCAGCACCCATAGCGATCTGTGCGACATAAACATAACCGTAAGTGGTAGCGATCATACCAAGGTCCTTCTTGCGGATACGCTTACCCTGAGCAGCGAACTGAGCGATAGCGCCGAGTGGGGTAGCCTTAGAAGCCTGACCACCAGTGTTAGAGTAAACCTCAGTATCGAGCACGAGGATGTTCACGTCCTCACCAGAAGCAATCACGTGGTCGAGACCGCCGTAACCGATATCGTAAGAAGCACCGTCACCACCGATGATCCACTGACTACGCTTAACGAGGTAGTGGTCGAGGGTCTTCAGTTCGTTGCAGAACTCGCAACCGTTGGCAGCACCAGCAGCGATAGCCTCACGCAACTTCGGAGCAATCTCCTTGGTCTTGTCTGCATCGTCCTTGTTGGCGATCCACTCCTCAGCGAGTGCAGTGAACTCAGCAGGTGCGTTAGCCTCAGCCTCCTTCAGCAACTTAGCAACGCGCTCCTTCATCTTCTTGTTACCCAGAGCCATACCGAGACCGAACTCACAGAAGTCCTCGAACAGTGAGTTGTTGAAGACTGGACCCTGTCCCTTCTCGTTCTTGGTGTAAGGAGTAGAAGGAATAGAAGCAGAGTAGATAGAAGAGCAACCGGTAGCGTTGGCGATCATCTGACGGTCACCGAACAACTGGCTAATCAACTTCACGTATGGAGTCTCACCGCAACCAGAGCAAGCGCCAGAGAACTCGAACAGAGGCTGTGCGAACTGTGAGTTCTTCACGTTGCTGCGGATGTCAACGAGATCCTGCTTAGACTTAACTTCCTTCACGAGGTACTCCCAGTTCTTAGCCTCCTGCTTCATATCCTCAGCGTCAGGATTGAAGGCAACCATGGTGAGTGCCTTACCCAACTTAGGATTACCTGGGCAGATGTCAGCACAGTTACCGCAACCCAGACAGTCGAGAACAGAAGTCTCAATGCGGAAGTGCATACCCTTCATAGCGGCAGGAGCCTTCATCTCGATCGTGTCGTCAGCAGCAGCGAAGCCCTTGATCTCGTTCTCGTCGAGAACGAATGGACGGATAGCAGCGTGAGGACAGATGTAAGCACACTGGTTACACTGGATACAGTTCTCCTTGTTCCATACGGGAACGAATGCCTCAACACCACGCTTCTCGTAGGCAGCGGTACCAACCTCCCAAGAACCGTCGATAGTGCCGTGCTTAGCGAAGTCGGAAACCTTCAGCAGGTCACCAGCCTGAGCATTGATAGGACGAACGAGTTCCTTTACGAATGCGGGAGCGTCATCCTGTTTCTCTGCATCGTCTGGCAGGTTAGCCCACTCGGGCTTCACGGTCAATTTCACGTACTCACCACCACGGTCGATAGCAGCGTAGTTCTTGTCAACCACGTCCTGACCCTTGGCTCCGTAAGACTTCAAGGCGGCAGCCTTCATCTTCTCAACGGCAAGTTCTACAGGGATGACCTCTGTGATACGGAAGAAAGCAGACTGCAGGATGGTGTTGGTGCGGTTGCCCAGACCAATCTCCTGTGCAATCTTCGTAGCGTTGATGGTATATACGGTAATATTGTTCTGTGCGAAATAACGCTTTACCTTGTTAGGCATGAACTTCTCCAACTCGTCAGCGTCGAAGATGGTGTTCAGCAGGAACTGACCGTTCTTCTGCAGACCACGGGTAACGTCGTACATGTGGAGATAAGCCTGTACGTGGCAAGCCACGAAGTTAGGTGTGGTTACCAGATAGGTAGAGCGGATTGGTGTGTCACCAAAACGCAGGTGAGAGCAGGTGAAACCTCCAGACTTCTTAGAGTCGTAAGAGAAGTAAGCCTGACAGTACTTGTTGGTGTTGTCACCGATAATCTTTACAGAGTTCTTGTTAGCACCTACGGTACCGTCAGCACCCAGACCGAAGAACTTAGCCTGGAACATGCCAGCACCACCAAGAGCAATCTCCTCAACCTCAGGCAGAGAGGTGAATGTAACATCGTCTACGATACCAATGGTGAAGTGATCCTTCGGAGTTGGCATAGCGAGGTTGTTGAATACAGAGATGATCTGTGCGGGAGTGGTATCGTGTGAACCCAGACCGTAACGACCACCAACGATGAGAGGACGATCCTCTACGTCGTAGTAAGCATCCTTAACGTCGAGGTACAGAGGCTCACCATTTGCTCCTGGCTCCTTCGTGCGGTCGAGAACGGCAATGCGCTTAACAGACTTAGGAACAGCAGCGAGCAGGTGCTTCACTGAGAATGGACGATAGAGGTGTACGCTGATCATACCAACCTTCTGACCGTTAGCGTTCAGATAGTCGATAGCCTCACGTGCTGCATCAGTAGCAGAACCCATCAGGATAATCATGCGGTCAGCATCCTCTGCTCCATAGTAAGAGAACAGGTGATACTCACGACCAGTGATCTTAGACAGTTCACCCAGATACTTCTCAACAACCTCAGGTACTGCGTCGTAGTAGGGGTTGCAAGCCTCACGGTGTGTGAAGAATGTCTCAGGGTTCTCAGCGGTACCACGAGTGATAGGACGCTCTGGTGACATAGCACGGTCACGGAAGCGCTTGATGTACTCTTCCTTTACGAGAGGACGAACATCCTCCTGGTCGAGCAACTCAATCTTATGATACTCATGAGAGGTGCGGAAACCGTCGAAGAAGTTAACGAAAGGTACGCAGGTCTCCAGAGAGGCAAGGTGAGCGGCAGCAGTCATATCCATAACCTCCTGTACAGAACCCTCACAGAGCATTGCGAAACCGGTCTGGCGGCAAGCCATCACGTCCTGGTGGTCACCAAAGATACAAAGAGAGTGAGAAGCCAGTGTACGAGCGGAAACGTCGAATACACAAGGAATCAACTCACCGGCGATCTTATACATGTTAGGAATCATCAGCAACAGACCCTGAGAAGCAGTGAATGTTGTGGTGAGGGCACCAGCCTGCAAAGAACCGTGAACGGCACCAGCGGCACCAGCCTCAGACTGCATTTCCTGAACACTGACGGTCTGACCCCACAGGTTCTTACGACCGCGGGCAGCCCACTCGTCAACATGCTCCGCCATAGGAGATGACGGGGTGATGGGGTAGATAGCGGCTACCTCCGAGAACATGTAACTCACGTGAGCCGCAGCCTCGTTACCATCACAGGTGATAAACTTTTTTTCTTTTGCCATTTGTTTAGTTAATTTAAAAATAAAACTTTTCGTTATTTCAATATTTCGTAATCTCGATATCTTCAATAAAGGAATCCCAACAACCACAGTGGTATCTGATTGTCCTTGCCTACCTCGGTGTTGTAACGGGCATAGATAGTATCGGGCGCGTACCTTATTTTATTACGTGATTCCGCGTCACAGATACGGAACTTGATTTTTTCGTCCACAATGTAGACGGAGTCACGGGAACCTTGGCTTACCTTATGGTCTTTCCATAAGGAGTTAACAAAGAAGGTCTCCATGGCATTCTGCTTCTCCACATGAATAGGGTAGATAGCATAGAGCAGGTTGGAGTTGTGAAGCATCACCTTGGAAGGCTTCTTGGGGAAGTCCTCACCCACAGGGTAAATCATATTCAGCAGACGGGCATCTGTCAGGTACTTGATATAGTTCATGACGGTGGCACGGCTGGTCTCGATGTCCTTAGCGAGTTTACTGACATTAGGTGCCTTAGGACCTTCCTCGGCAAGTTGATAGAATAGTTTCTTAATCTTCGAGAGATACTTCAACTCAATCTGCTTGATTAACAGAATGTCCACCTCAGTCATCATATTCATCGTCTTCAGGAGATTCTCGCTATAGTTGCGTTGCTCTTGGAAGAAGGGATAGAACCCATGATGGATATAATCCTGAAAATACTTGTTGGGTGATACTTTCGGAAGGATCTGCTTGATGATGTGCTCATGGTTGTGCAATATCTCATCAAGCGTGTATGCCTTGAAGTCATTACCAGTCATCAGGTTGATGAACTCACGGAAAGAGAAGCCTCGCAGGTTGTAACTCTTTACAATACCATTTAGTTCGGGGTTTTCCTCTTTCAGTCGCATCACACTGGAACCAGTGAATACGATTTTCAGTCCCGGATGCTCATCGTAACAACGACGCAACTCCTTCGACCAGTCGTTCTGCTTAAACACTTGGTCTATCAACAGCACACGACCGCCTTTGTGGTAAAATTCCCCAGCGAAGTCGGCAATACCGCGTCCTTGGAAATAGAAGTTGTTCATGTTGATGTAGAGACATTGCTTATCCTGAATATCAAAGTGCTCCTTCGCATACTGGAGCAGAAAAGTTGTTTTTCCGACGCCTCTGGTTCCCTTAATACCAATCATGCGGTCGCTCCAGTTAATCTCATCCATCAGGGTGCGACGAACTGGGGCATTGACATGCTCTACCAAGTAACGATGCGTACGAAAAAAAGCCTCCATTTAATTAGATTTGTTTTAAAACAGATGCAAAGGTAATACATTTCCGTCAAATTGCAAAGCCGAGATTGCAAAATCTTGTGAAAAAGCATTATTTTTGTTCTATCTAAATAAGAAAAGGAGCCTTTTGGCTCCCTTTCCTTAGAATTTATAGGCGATATCGAACATAAACCAGCGTCCTTTCTGTGGGATAAGTCCCGTACTTGCACCGCTTCGATAGTAATTCTTGTCAAACAGATTATGTACGTTGACTCCTAATTCCAGATTACCGATCTTGTAGGTGGCACCCAGATTGACAGTAAAGTACGAACTGATATCTTTCTTGATATATTGATCATCTTCTTTAAGGCTTTCTAATATGGCTACATTCGTCTTATATATCTGATAATCCTCCGGAGTCATTACTTTCTCAAAGTCGCTTAAAGGAATATCAACCAAATTTTCATATCTTGAATAGACATCATTTAATGCAGATGAAACACGCATGACAGTCACATTATATTTGATATTTATAATTTGATTGAACTGACTGCTTGAGAAAGCGAGATGGGTGTGTAGTTTCAGATGTTTCGTCGCCTGCCAAGCAAAGACACCGTTGGCTATGAACTCAGGCATATTCATGGGCTTAATTTCTATATTATAGGCTTCAAACTTCTTGGCTTTCTGCCATGTTGCTGAAACTCTTGCCGTAAATCGGGTTCGCTCGTAACTTCCGGAAAATTCCAGACCATATATGTCTGAGTTGCCAGAATTCGTATGCTCCAACAATCCCATGTATATGATGTCACGGGCTTTGTTATAGAAAGCGTTGAGTTCGAAGTTTAATCCCTTTACCCATTGCGTGGCACCAAAAGTAAGTTGATAAGAGTGCAGGCTTTCTGGCGAGATATCATCTGTCAAGCCTTTGACGTTGAGTTGTTGGAACGCCATGAGGAAGATATTTGATTTTCGGTAGAGATAGGGTGCATCAATAAACGATTTTGAGTAACTTAGTTTTATATTCCATTTAGGCTGTACGTAGATAAGTGCCAGTCGTGGTGAGAACTCTCTGATTTTAGCATTATCATATTTATTCTTATAGTCAAAACGCAAACCAGCGTTAAAGATGAGGGACTTCCACTGATGCTTGAGTTGTGCGTAGATGTTATAACTGTTCTCATGACCTTTTCCCAGTTCACTGATATTAACCGTTTCAGGCAGCGTCTTGATAAAGTCATAACCGAAGGTATATCTGGCATCATCTAGTTGGAAGTAGTTGTATTCTGCTCCGAAAGTCAGCAGTCCTTTGTGATTCTTGGTAGTCATATAACTCCAGTCACCTTGTATTTTCGCTCCGAAGGTATGTTCCTGTCCGCTGATATATCTGGAAAAGCCACCGACATTGGGATCTATCATTCCTACTGAGGTTTCTGGTAGAGGCAACATATCAAGAAATCCAGGAATGTTATTATCGCTGATTACTTGATAATGTGACATGTCGCTGTTGTCGTAGGCAATGCTTCCTTTGAGGTACACATTATTTATTTGTTGTCCGTAACTGAGGTCAGCGTGATGCGAGATAGTGGTGAAACTTGGACGTACACCGTTGTAAGTTTTGTATTTCTCAATGTCGTAGGGACCATACAAATAGGTCATTGTCATAGGTGCCTGTATCTGCGAGTATTGTGTATTGTAGAGGAATGTCAGGTTCTTGTATTTGATAGACGCACCGAAGTCGTATGACGGTTTGGATCCGATGCCTCCTACAGTCACATCACCTTCAGTACCTAGTGCAGTGTCTTCTTTGTGGACAAATTTCTTCTCACCCTTTGATTTGTAGAAAATGCCCCATACAAGCAGGTCAATGTCGAAATAGCGTTTGCCAAATATTAAGTTACCATGTATCTGACCATAACTTCCTGCTCCAACCTTCGCTTCTATACCATCAACGTCTGCACCTTGTTTGGTGATGAGGTTGACCACGGCAGTCAGTGCCACATTACCATACAGTGAAGAGGCTGGTCCTCTAAGAACTTCTATCTGTTTTAGTTTTTCCAGTCCGATGCTGAAGTCGGGTGATGCAATATTGGTACAGTAACTATTTAGACGGTGACCGTTGAGCATGATGAGGATTTTCTCCTGACTATTGCTGTAAATACCACGCATGGCAATATTGATATCATCGTTACAATCTACAATATGCATACCAGGGACATAGGCAGCAAGAACCTCCTGCAAGTTAGAAGCTCCACAGTCACGAATCATCTCCTCCGTAATCAACGTGGTAGGCACTGGCACCTCATTCAAATTCTCCGCCTGACTGGATGCTGTGGTAATTGTAGCAGTACGTCCTGCCTTGATACGCTCCACCATATCAATAAACCTTTGTGGATCATTGGCACTGGGACTAAAATAGGGGTTCTCTTGTAATAAAAGTGTCGTTCTCTCCTCGGCAAGTTGCTCTTGGTCATTACCAAGACTACATAAAGCCAGTAACCTGTAGGCACTCTGACGGAGGTTGCTGGGGAATTTCTTCAGATTCTCCATCAGTTCCTTCTCCGCCTCGTCCAATCTGCCGATGTTGTAGTTCTCCTCCGCATTATCATAGATGCTGCGCAATTGGTCAGACTCACTCTGGGCATGAGCATTAAAAGCGCATCCTAATAATATGAATAAGGTGAAGATAATCTTTCTCATGACTTCTTAATAGGTATAGTAATATAGAAAGTGGTGCCCTGACCCTCTTGTGAATCGAAAGTCAGTGTCCCTTCGTGCTTGTTCTCTATAATGTCCTTCGTGATCGCCATACCCAGTCCTGTACCTAGTCCAGCAGGTTTGGTGGTGAAGAAATTCTCATAAAGCCGTTGCTTGACTTCCTCCGTCATGCCTTCTCCATTATCCTCAATACTGATATGCAATTCCCCGTCAGAGACATTAACCTTCACGCTGATGGCAGGCTTGAAGTCTTCTCCCTGTCGTTGGGCTTTTTTCCATACCGTATAGCAGGCGTTGTTCATCAAGTTCAGGATAGCGCGGCTCAAATCTTGCGGAATCACCATGATACGGGGTAAGCCCTCCTGATATTCCTCGTGGATACTGATATTGAAGTTCTTGTAATTGGCACGCATGGCATGATAGGAGAGCCATACATATTCTTTGACAATATGAGCGACATCAGAGGGGATATACTCGTTCTCCTTTCCTCTTGATACGAGTAGGATACCTTGTATAATACTAATGGCACGCTCTCCGTGCTCTACGATTTTTGCCAGATTCTCTTTTAGGTCGGCAACGATATTCTCAACCTCCTCACGGTCTTCCTCAGGAAGGTTATCCTCATTGTCCTCCACAATCTCAGTCAAGTCTTTCAATAATTTGTCAGACATCTTGCTGAAATTAATAACGAAATTCAGCGGGTTCTGTATCTCATGGGCGATACCTGCACTTAACATTCCCAAGGAAGCAAGTTTCTCCTGCTGTTTCAACTGTTGTTGTAAGGTGTCAATTTCTTTCTCCATAGCCATCCGTTATTTAAGAGTTGGTAATATAATGGAAAATTCTGTATACTCGTCTTTCTGTGATTTCACAGTGATATCTCCTCCGTAGTTCTGTATGATCTCACGACTCAAATAGAGTCCTACACCAGATGCTTCACCAGTGGTCTTGGTGGTGAAGAAGGGGTCGAAGATCTTATTAATAATCGTTTCTTCTATTCCGATACCGTTGTCGCGTATTAGTATTTCAACCACTTCATCCTTGGGGTTGACAGTGAAATCCACCTCTGGTGTAAATTGCTTACGCTGTGCCTTCTTGACAACGGCATAGACGGCATTGCCCAGCAGACTCATGAAAGTCTTGCTCAACTGTTCTGCATTACCATTGATAAAGATAGGAGTCTCGGGGTAGTTGAACATGATTTTGATATGGTATTCTGTGATATCCTTCTCAAAGTATTTGTTCAACATTTCCTTATTCTGGTGGATAAGGGCAATGATATCCATCTTCGTGATACCGCCAGAGCGGTCTTTCAGCATCTCCTCCATCGCTTTCAGCGTTCGGGTGGTGTTGGCACCATGTTCACTAACTTTCTCCAGATTACCTTTCAGCATACCAAGCACATCGATGGTGTCTTCATAGTTCTCTGAGTCCATGTGTTCTTTCTCGTCCTCGACATTTGCTGTGACATCGTCAACAAGACCTTGAGAGAGTTTCGAGAAATTGTTGATATAGTTCAGTGGGTTCAAGATACGGTCGATTAGACCTTGGGTCAGTTTACCCACTGTCGCCATTTTCTCTTGTCGTACCAGTTCATGCTGTGCTTCACCCAGTTCAGACAATGCTGTCTCCAGTCTCTTAGATTTCTCCTCAATTTCGTCTTTCTGTTTAACAACCTCGGCGGTACGCTCTCGCACAATACTCTCCAGTCGGATCTTTTCCAACCTGAGTCGGCGGATACGCCATAGCACTGTAGCGTAGATGATTAAGGCAAATAGCAGCAGATATAGTATTTGCATGTACCATTGGAGATAGATAGGTGCTCGAATCACAAAGGAGAATTGAGCGGTTTCAGAGATGCGACCAAAGGCATCACGTGCCTGTACCTCAAACAAGTATTTGCCATAAGGCTGGTTATTGTATTCTGTGAAGGTGTCAAAGTCCCATGCACTCCATTTCCCTCCGTTGATTCGATATCGGTATTGCGTATTCAGAAAAAGTGAAAGATAGTCCGTCGAGTAATTAATTTGAATCTGGCGTTCGTCAGAGTTAAAAACCATATTTTGGGGTATTTCCCCAAAACCTCCCCATGCCAGACTGTCATCATTAATGATGATAGAGCGTATGAACAAGTGATGGGTGGCATCCTTCACAGGGTCTTTCTTGGATTTGTTTGCAATAATCAGTCCATTAGAATTACCCATCCAGATAAGGTCGCCTTCATGGACGATGGTACGAACAGAATAATCCATGAGTGGATATACAAAGGTACTCCATGGGGAGTCCTTTGTCCCATTTGACAAGGCATAGAGTCCTTTTCCTTTGTTATTCGTCAACCACAGGACACCGTCTTGGTCCGCATACGAGAACAGCGGGTAGGGGAAAGGCACTGTCGCACTTGCCGTAATAATGGTAGGCTGGTTCTTATACATGACTAGGGTGGAAATTTCCTCTTTATCATGTCCGGCAGTTTTGATAGTAAATGTTCCACTCTCATTGTTCCAGATCCTACCATAGAGATTCTGAAGCCAGATAACACCTTGTTCGTCTTTGATGAATTTGACGACACGTTCAGCGTTGCTTTTTTTAACAGGAACTTTTCCTGGCATGTAATAGAATACACCTTCCTGCTCTCCAGCATAGAATCCTTGTTTGTCATCCATAATGGCTGTCGTGCTTTCTTTCGATAGTTGTTGGACGGTTCCATTGGGTGATATGCTATAGACTCCATTGGAGGTGGCTGCTAACAATCCGTTACCATGATTGATAATTTGCCAGCAGGCATAATTAACCTTATCAACAGGAGTGAAGAGTGATGACCCGGTCTGTCGGAAAAGACCTGCCAGTGTTCCCGCATATATCTGTCCTCCCATTTTTGCCAAGGAAAGAACTTCTCCGTGCAGTCCATCTTCTTGGGTAAAGCGTGTGAAGGGCGATGGTGCCTGAATGACGAATAAACCGTTGTCTGTCACCCCCCAAAGTATACCATGCTTGTTATAGGCAAGACTCTTCACGTTGTCGGAACAAAGTCCGCTTTCTTCATTTAAATGATATAGAATATTCTTATGCGCATCAACGATATAAACTCCGTCACCTTCGGTAGCAATACCAGTCATCCCATTTTCCATTTCTTCTCTCCAGTTGACAGTGACATTAGGGACAATAGGAGAGTAATCATAGGGATTCTCCCTCTCAATAGAGGATTCATAGATGCTATTTTTTTTTGCTGTATACGTCTTGCCATTGCTGACAGAGAAGTAGATTTCTCCACCAGTTTCCCAAATATCATTGACCTCCCCATTGAATTCGTGTTTGTCATCCTGAGTCTTCAACTCTAAGGTACAATTGTCATTGGCTTTCACATATCCAAAGAAATTATAGCCTCCTACCCATAATTTACCTTTTGAGTCTTTTAATAATACGGTGACACGAGTGATGCCTGGGGTATGAATCATGCGCCAATTGGCATTATCATAAAAGAGTAGCCCCTCGAAGTTAGCAACATAAACTATACCATCTCTGTCAATCTCCACGTCAAAGTTCTGTTTATGGGCTTTATAGACTGACGGAGAGATATTCCTGAAGAACGGAGAACCTTGGGCTCCTGCATTCAACAATATATAGCCAATAAAGAGACATAAGAGAATCAGTTTTTTCATAACTTCGCCTCCTTTCTTATAAAAGTCTCATAAGGGATATTCTTACCGATATAGTAATTCCACTCCTCCCTTGTCAGATTACGCTTGATCTTCGACTTCAGTCTAGAGGCCATATCGGGAATGTCAATCAACGTTTCTGTCAAGTTACCGTTCTGGTCGCCAGTCCATATATAATGATGTGATTTGTCGAAACTCAGACTGATTATCCATTGACGTGAGTTGAGGATAGTGATGGGCTCCAATTTCTCACTTTTTATGTTCCAGTATCTGACTGTACCATCATAACTACTGGTGAATATCCTGTTGCTGTCGAAATTAATCCTTGATACACGGGAACTATGTCCGATGAGTTTATGAACTTTACCAGCCAGGTCCATATAAAGAACAGTACCATCGTACATTCCGAAGATCTGTTGTCTGTTTTGGGAACTTGCGTTGTAGGACATGACACGCCCCTTAAAAGGAAGGGGTTGTTTGGTGACCTTTGTGATGTCTTTGCTGACGAGGTACATATCCCCTGTCTTCTGGTCGAAAAGGACAATCTGTCCATTCTTCCATCCGGCAATGGAGGTCTTGAAGTTCAATGGTAAAGTCTTGATAGGTCGTAGGGTGATAGCGTCGATGACATGCAGACTCTGTTCTGCAGTAACAACCAACTCGTTTTCCTTGATAGAGTAGATTCTGAAAGGACGTACTGCCCCCTCAATGGTGATAACATGTGGCTTTCCGTTCTCTTTGCAGGCTATCAGATGTCCTGTATGGCTGACGGCAAAGAATGTCCTTTCCTTATTTAAATAGATGTCGCGAAAATCATAGTTGTTGTTGCTGAATATCGTTTTTGTCTGTAAATTGTCGTTGGCGCGAAGATGTCTCAATATCTCGCCATAGGTGCTGATTGACATAAAACTGGTCGTTCCCGGAATGAGGATAGTTTTAATGATAGAACCATGTGCGACAGCCCATTTCCGCTGTCCGCCACTCGTCAGCATCAACGCCTCATAGATAGAGGGATGATAGGGGGCTCCATGATAGCGCTGGGTAAAGGTATAGGAAGCATAAGCCAGAAGGGAAGCGAGTTCTTTGTTACCTGTCCGCTGCTGTGTAATCGCTGCGTTTCCCACGTTACGAGCCATAGCGATATAACTCAAAGTGTCAGCCACACGTTTAGAGTATTCCGCTTGCATACGCTGTTTCTCAGCAGTGGCACGTTCTCCCTCTGCCACCTTCGAGGCTTCCAAGGCTCTCTTCTCAGCCTCTTGTGCGTTCTGCCGCTCTACCTCAGCATGTTGTCGCATCTCATTGGCGATACGTGTCTGTTGCTCTGCCTCATCACGCTGCTCATCACTGATGATACGCTCTTGGTTGGCAATCTCTTCCATCTGCGCATTGACACTCTGCATGACGGCAGACTCCTTCTCTTTCTGGGAGAGTTTGGCAATCTGCTGCTTCAGTTCCTGAACTTTTACCTGTTCTTCGGAATACTTGTCATGCATCTTCCATGCAGTTATTCCAGTAAGAACTAGAAGGATACCGAAGATAGTTGAGGCTCCTATTTTTATGAATCTTCTCATGCTTTGCGTTTCAGTGCCATGATGGTGATATCGTCACTCTGGGAAGCCTGACCGATAAATGATTTGGTGTCAGCAAGCATTGCGTCGATAATCTCCTTGCAAGTCTTTTCTGGTACCGTACTAAGGACAGCCTCCATACGCTCTTCCCCATACTCTTCCATTTGTTCGTTGAATGCCTCGTTGACACCGTCGGTATACATGATGAGTGAGTCACCCACATTCAGTTGGGCTTGCTCATCAAAATATTCTTGACCTTTAAAAACTCCCAGAATACAGTTTTTGCTGATGGGCAACTGTTCCACTCGACCGTCTGCTCTTAGAATATAGGGGGAGTTGTGTCCGCCATTACAGAAATCCAACTGTCCTGTCTTGATATTGTAGATACCATAAAATACTGTGACAAACATGCTGTCAACAGACTCCGCACTTAACAGGTCGTTCGACTTCATCAGACATTTACCTGGAGTGTATCCTTGTAATCCAACTGTGCGGATAAGGGTACGGCTGACTGCCATAAAGATAGCGGCGGGAACACCTTTTCCGCTCACATCCGCCATTACGACTCCGATATGGTCTTCATCGATACGGAAGAAATCGTAGAAATCACCACCCACATCCTTTGCAGGGTTCATCAGTGCCGCCAAGTCCATCTCATGCTCATTCTCCGGGAAAGGAGGGAAGACACGGGGAAGGATAGCCTGCTGGATTTCATGGGCAACGGCAAGGTCGGTCTTCAGGGACTCCAACTGCGAATGTTCCTCTTGTGCTTTCTTGATATAGTCTATCTGCTCAATCGCTTTCTCAATAGTCACACTCAGGTCGTCCAAGTCGATGGGTTTGGTGGCAAAGTCGAAAGCACCGTTATTCATAGCGGAGCGGATATTACCCATATCACCGTAAGCGGAAACCATGATACACTTCATGGCGGGATTTTGCATCTCGTTGATCTTGGTGAGTAATGTCAGTCCATCCATCTCCGGCATATTGATGTCTGAGAGAATGATGTTAATGTCTTTCTCACGCAACAAGACGGTAAGGGCTTCCAGACCGTTATGCGCAAAGAAAAACTCATACTCGCCTTTGCGGATTTTCCTTCTAAAATATTGGGTTAACAGGAGTTCGAGATCCATCTCGTCGTCCACACTGAGAATCTTAACTGGTGTCATTTATCTTATTATTTATTTTATAATGTGGCAAAAGTAGTGATATTTTTCGACATACACAAATGTTTTGCCATTTTTTTGTGTAACTATGATGCCTATGACATTGAACTTACTCCGTTTCGGCAAATAAAGAATGAATTCTTTTGTTTTGCTCTCGACTTTTTTGTAACTTTGGCTTCACCGAACTTACTTGGCACTCGGAAATGCTCAAATAAATTTGGCTTTTCTCTCGTTTATTCGTAACTTTGCAGCCATAATGGTACAATTACATATCTTCAATCCCGAACACGATATTGCTTTGGCAAGCAATCTCACTAATTTCACAGCACCGCATGCAGGCAGACAACTGCGTGCCGATTTGTGTTTCCTTCCTGCACTATGGGCTGACGAGGGGGATTTTGTGTTGGTGGAGGATGCCGACAATGCCACTCGTTCCTTCCGTCGTACTACAAGAGGACGGAAATGTCAGGTAGAGTGGGTGACGAAAACGCAGTTAGCAGGTTTGCCTCTCGATGCTGTAATGCCTTGGGGATGGGACGCAGCCTTGCGTCACCAACTGTTACGCTATGGGGTAGATACCTCACTTTTGCCCTCAGAAACGACAATAAAAGAGATACGCCAGTTGTCGCATCGTCAGACATCCTCGTTGGTTCTCCGCCAATTACAGGGTGACGGTATTGTGGGCGAGTCAGTTTTGTGTGAGTCGATAGAAGATGTAGAGCAACAACTTGCCCTACACCACCGCATGGTGTTGAAAGCACCTTGGAGTTCCAGTGGTCGTGGCATCCGTTTCATTGATGGTGAACTGAACGACTACCTTCGTGGTTGGTTGCGTAACTTATTGAAATGTCAGGGTGGAGTCATGGCAGAACCATACTACGAAAAAGTAAAAGATTTTGGTATGGAATTTGAGGTGACAGATGAGGGAATCCGTTATCTGGGACTGTCTCTTTTCCATACTTCCAATGGTGCCTATACGGGAAATATCCTTGCTACAGAAAAATCTAAGCGAGATGTATTAAGTCGCTATATTCCAGTAACTTTATTAGATGAAGTTAAAGAGAAGATAAGTCACGTTTCCAACTTCAATAATTATCGTGGACCCTTTGGGGTAGATATGATGATCGTTCGAGATAACTCTCAACTCATGTTACATCCATGTGTTGAGATAAATCTAAGACGTACGATGGGACATGTGGCACTCTCCTTATCACCAACGGATGATGATATTCGCAAGGTGATGCGCATTGATTATGAAGATAATAACTACAAACTACGAATACGCAAACTATGAGAAAAACTTTTCTAGCATTACTATCGCTCATTGCCTTGACAATGAATGCGCAGTACAAGTCAGAGGTATGGTCGCCAGACAATGGGGATGGAACCTTTACAAACCCCGTGATCAATGCCGATTACTCTGACCCGGATGTCTGTGTGGGAGCCAGTGGCGAGGACTTTTATCTGACAGCCTCTTCCTTCAACTGCATCCCTGGTCTGCCCATCTTGCATTCCAAGGATTTGGTGAATTGGGAGATTGTCAATTACGCCATCGACGCACTGCCTCCTCTGGAACGCTATAACGTGCCACAGCATGGAAATGGTGTATGGGCTCCGTCTATCCGTTATAATGAGAATAACCAGACCTATTATATATATTGGGGTGATCCTGATTTAGGTGTCTTCGTGGTGACAGCAAAGGATCCTGCCGGCAAATGGACGGAACCCGTCTGTATCATCGAGGGTAAGGGTATGATTGACACCACGCCATTATGGGATGAGGATGGTCGTTGCTATCTGGTCAATGGTTGGGCAAACTCCCGTTGTCAGTTCAATTCGATACTGACCGTTCGTGAGATGTCTGCCGACGGTATGCGTCAGATTGGGAATCCAGTCATTGTGTTCGACGGTAATGGTACTCCTAATCGCACCGCAGAGGGACCTAAGTTCTACAAGCGTGATGGTTGGTACTGGATCATGTGTCCTGCTGGTGGTGTACCTATCGGTCATCAACTTGCCATGCGTTCCAAGTCACCTTACGGACCTTACGAGTGGAAGGTAGTACTCGACCAGGGCAAGACCAATGTCAATGGTCCTCATCAAGGTGGCTGGGTACACTTGAAGAGTGGGGAAGACTGGTTCCTGCATTTCCAAGACAAGGAAGCGTATGGTCGTGTGGTATGGTTGGAGCCTGTGACATGGAAAGACAACTGGCCTGCGATGGGGCAGAACATCAAGAATTACTGTGGTGAGCCAGTCATGAAATATAAGAAGCCGAACGTAGGAAAGACTTATCCTGTCCAGAATCCTGTGGAGAGTGACGAGTTCAATACCACGACACTCGGCAAACAGTGGCAGTGGCATGCCAACTACCAGCAGACTTTCGGCATGCCGACTCCTTATGGGGTGTTCCGTCTGTTCTGTCATAAGCAGAGTACTGACTACAAGAACCTCTGGGAAGCCGGCAACTTGTTGTTGCAGAAGACACCAGCCGACAACTTCACGGCTACCACAAAACTACGTGTGTCTGCCAAGGATGACGGACAGTATGGTGGTATTATCGTGATGGGTATGGACTATTCCTCATTGGTATTACGTCGTGTCGGTGATCAGTTTGAGTTGCAACAGATTACCTGTAAGAATGCTGACAAGGGAAAGCCGGAGAGTGTGAAGACGCTTGCCACATTGAAACCTACGTCTGTTGATAAGGTAGATTATCAGCCTGCTATCCATTGTGACATCTACCTCCGTCTGCAAGTCAGTTACATAGGTGGTAAGAACAGTGACGGCACCAACAAACACGAGGCTGCCGTTCGCTTTGCATGGTCGAAGGATGGTAAGAAATATACTGCAGTAGGTGATACCTTCACGATGCGTCAAGGTAAGTGGATCGGTGCTAAAATCGGGTTGATGGCTGCCGAGCCTGCTGGAAAGAAAGTACGTGGATGGGTGGATGCCGATTGGTTCCGCGTCACCTCAAATAAGGATTAAACTGTCGTTCATCGGCAATCGTGGTCTGTGGACCGTGTCCGCAATAGACCTTGGTATCGGTGGGGAGTTTTGCCAGCTGTTGCAGACTCTCCGCCATTTCTTGCCAACTGCCTCCCTCGAAGTCGGTACGTCCGATGCTCATACGGAAAAGGGTGTCACCCGTAAAGGCGACATGCTCGTCAGCACAGTAGTAGACACAACCGCCAGGCGTGTGTCCTGGGGTATGAATGATATCGAAATGGTGGGTGCCGAAAGATACCTGCTCTCCCTCCGTAAAGTAATGACCGACTGGTGCTTCCTCCTCGTTCAGTTCAAAACCAAACAGTTCTGATGCTTGTTTTCCTAAATGTGCGATGAGGAAGTCGTCTTCTGCCCGTGCCTCGACCTTCAGTCCAAACTCGTCGAAGAGGGCGATATTCCCCCAGTTATGGTCGAGGTGTCCGTGGGTCGCCAACAGATGAACGGGCTTGAGGTTCTCCTCTTTGATATAATGACTGATGGCTCCACGTTCCTCTTGGTACTGTGCCCCACAGTCGATGATGACACACTCTTTCGTCTCGTCACTCACCACGTAGCAGTTTTCCTGCAACATGTTACACATGAATCGCTTGATAGTCAGCATGGCAGATAGATAATGTTTTTCTCTTTAAACCATTCCTCGTCGAAGAACTGGCTGATGTCGTTAATCTCCACGATATTGCGATAGGGACGGGTCTCCTCCTGGAGGTCACCGCCTTTCAGACAGATAATACCGTTCGGCAGGGCGTTACGCTGTTCTTTCGAGATATTCTTACGCACAATTTTATAAAGGTCGGGGAGGGGCATCACGGCACGGCTCACCACAAAGTCGTACTTTCCTTTCTCCTCCTCACCACGCAGATGTTCCGGATGACAGTTCTTCAGTCCGATGGCATCACAAACCTCCTGTGCCACCCTTATCTTCTTACCCGTTCCGTCAATCAGTTTGAAGTCGCAGTCTGGGAAAAGGATAGCAAGCGGTATACCAGGGAAACCGCCACCCGTTCCGAAGTCGAGAATCTTCGAGCCGGCTTGGAAACGAATCATCTTTGCAATCGCCATGGAGTGCAGCACATGATGCTCGTAGAGGTTGTCGATGTCCTTACGAGAGATAACGTTGATCTTCGCGTTCCAGTCACGATAGAGGGCATCCAGTGCCTCCAACTGTCTCCGCTGTTCGTCCGTCAGTTCGGGGAAATATTTCAGGATCTCTTCCATCTTACTTCAATATCTCTTTGAGTTGAGCGTAACTCAGTGTCAGTTCTGTATTTCCCTTCTCGTAGGGTGCTATCTCGTAGGGGTTATAGATAAAGGTGATCTCGTCGTCGCCAAGGATGAAGTTCTGAGGGGCATAGATGTCCATCGTCAACAGGTAGTCTTTCGCATGCAACTCATCGAGGGTGTTGGTCTCTGTCTGTTTCTTCAGTTCCTCCAGCAACATTTCTCGCAACTGGTATTGGTAACCCTGTACGAAGATATCGTCGTAAGTAATCTGCTGTCCCGTCTTCTCATCGAAGTTCATGACGAGTTGCTGACGGATGCCATGGGCACCTCCCTCATACATATCGAGGTCGATGATATATACCAGACAGTCGTCCTTACCACGCTGGGTGTCCGTCTCTATGCTGTATTTATATTCATACCAAGCCCGTTTCGTCTCGTCGGCACGGTCTTCCCGATACAGGGGAGCCATGTTCTTCTGATACTCCGACGTATAGAAATGGGCAAACGAGTCGACGGCATGCTGCATCGCCAGACTGTCGAACATAAACAACCGCTGCTCGATGGCATTATTGATAGTACGGGCACGCTCGTCGTCCCCCTTCACGTATTTCACTTGCAGACTCACCTGACATTGAGGGGCATTGTCCTCGTTGGTAATGGTAACTACCTTGGTCGTCTTCGCCTCGTCCATGTCGATGCTGGAGCCGCCGAAAAAACTTCCGCCGTTACTGCCTCCACAAGCGGAGAACAGCACTGCCGTTAGTCCGAATATCAAACTAATTTTCTTCATATTGGCTGCGAAGGTACGAAGAATTTTTGTTAATTCCAAATATTCGTCGTCAAATGCGAATCGATTCGCTGAAGAAATCAGCCAGTTCGCTGAAATCGTTCCCGCAACGATTAAACTTTTCCTATCTTTGCATCGTCATAATAGTGACTTCGGTCAAGAACCAACATAAGTTTAACAGATATTATATTAGTAAGATGAAAAAGATTGTATTAACCATGGTTGCCCTCCTGTCGATGACAGTGATGCAGGCACAGAACAATGACAAGTGTGAGTGTAAGAAGGAGCAGAAGGCTCCCAAACAGATGACTCCTGAGTCGATGACGGAGAAGATGACCAAAGACCTGTCGCTGACGGATGCACAGAAGACGAAGGTGCTCGCACTGAATAAGGAGTACAAGGACATGTTTGCCAAAGGACCTAAGATGGGTGGGCCTCGTCCACAGAAACCCAAGGCTGACGCAGAGACTGGTGCCACAGAGCAACGCCCAGAGCGCCCACAACTCACTGATGAGCAGAAGGCTGAGATGAAAAAGATGAAGGCTCAACGTGAGGAGTACAACAAGAAGTTGAAGAACATCCTCAACGACGACCAGTACAAGAAGTACGAGAAGATGCAGAAGCGTCACGGTCGTCATGGACATGGAGGACACCATGGTGGACCACGCGGACCTCGTCCAGATATGGATCCACAGGATTAACAGAAAATTATTTAAGGTGAAAAGATTGGGTATGTCGCAGATATTTCGTATATTTGCGACATATTTTTTGTATCATGAAGATTATCGTATCAGAAGAGATAGAGTTGGTATGCCCTGGTTTCGTGGGGGCATGTGTCGACGCTGTGGTGGAGAATAGTACGTTCTCCGAGCCGTTATGGCAGGAGATTCATGCGATGGGTGAGCAGTATCGGCAGACACTGACTACCGAGTCGCTGAAGGAGATGAGTGGTATTGCGGCAACTCGTCGGGTGTATAAGGCTTGTGGTAAGGATCCCTCTCGCTATCGTCCCGCCTCTGAGGCACTGATCCGTCGTATGCTGCAAGGAAAGGAACTCTACCAGATTGACACCCTTGTCGACCTGATCAATCTTGCTTCTATCGCTTTTGGCTACAGCATTGGCGGTTTCGATGCCGACCAGTTTGTGGGTGATACCCTAACACTGGGTATCGGCAGGGAAGGGGAGCCCTACGAGGGTATCGGTCGAGGGATGATCAACATTCATGGGCTTCCTGTCTATCGGGATGCGATTGGTGGAGTAGGTACTCCCACCAGTGACCATGAGCGTACGAAGATAACCCTGTCCACCCGTCACCTTGTCGTCCTGATTAACGGCTACGACGGCAACGAGGAGCGTGTCACAGCCAATGCCCGTTTCATCCAAGACCTGCTGCGGAAATACGCCAACAGTGATGGTGGTACGTATTTCCTGTATCGCTAACATCTTTATCTTATCAATTTCACGTTGTAACACCTGTGTCATGCAGTGAGCGGCACCATAGCCATCGGTCAGGCTCTCTAACGGTACCCATTCCACAGTGCCACCAGCCTCCAGCAGTTGATGTGTTATTATCTGTTGCTTTGAGTTTTACCGTTGGTTGCAACCTTATTTTGTTGATGTCCACCTCATTGAGTATGTCAAGGACAGTATGCACTTGGATACCATACTATATTTACCGATAGAAAAGTATGCAGTTACCGACTGCCCTCACTTCTTACCGACAGAAGCCCGTACCTTCGTCCCTCGAAGGTGGCACCTTCCTATTTGTTCCATGGGGTGGAATACTTTGTTCCATGG
>Ga0247608_10002475_pt1 | contig 23049 bp, 21 predicted proteins | sample 176DNAGHGlowgp2_FD_193490 | JGI IMG/M metagenome (GOLD analysis project Ga0247608, IMG submission 193490) | Sheep rumen microbial communities from Palmerston North, Manawatu-Wanganui, New Zealand - 1766 DNA GHGlow gp2 | ecosystem: Host-associated > Mammals > Digestive system > Stomach > Rumen ...
CAGGATAGGAGTCATATCTACCTTAAGGATCCTAATAGCGCGAAGGTATTCTATGGCGAGAGTGTTGTTGGGGCTTTTGGCCAAACTGCAGTCAAGTCCCAGGCTTTTATAGAATCTTTCTACAGCTGCAGGATAGGACATGCCTTCTTTCAGGAAAGGGGCTATATCTTCTTTGGCGATGTCTGTATCAGCAAGCGACTTAAGCACTGTCAGATTATCATCTTCTGCACCGAATGCAATATGTGTACAGCCAAGCTCCTTAAGAAGACTTATACCGGCCCTTGCAAATCCCTGAGCGCTCTGCAAGGAGCAGGAAGCAGGGAGCATAGCAACAAGATCCACGCCGCCTTCTAGGGCTTTCTTAGCGCGATAATACTTATCATATATGGCAATCTCTCCACGCTGAGTGAAGTCTCCTGACATGATTGCTATGATAGCGCTATCAGGATATGAGCTTTTTATAGTATCGATCATATATGCATGTCCCTTGTGAAAGGGATTATACTCAGCTATTATACCTATCTTGTGCATGGCATCTCCTTATCCGGCGCGCAAGTCTCGCGGTGCGAGACTTGAATTAAATATGTCATCATTATACCATATACTGTCAAACAGTACAACGATTGAAAGGCAATCATTATGAAAGCAAATAAAGATAATTATGAGATCATGACAGGTACTCCGGTTGAAAAACTCATACTTAAGTTTTCTATACCGACTATATTGACGATGCTTGTCAATAACATATATAACCTTGTAGATACCGCTTTTGTTGGAAAACTAGGAACAAGTCAGAGTGGTGCTATAGGCATAGTCTTTGGGTTTATGACTATATTGCAGGCTGTCGGTTTTATGTTTGGTCAGGGTTGTGGCAGCATGATCTCAAGGGCACTTGGCAAAAAGGATATAGAGGCTGCATCTAAGACTGCCAGTACCGGTATATGCATGGCACTTTTGCTGGGCTTTCTCACGAGCATCATATGTTTTATGAATCTGGGACCGCTTATAAGATTGTTAGGGAGTTCTGATACGATATTTCCTTATGCAAGGACTTATATCACATACATACTTATAACTGCGCCACTTAACGTGGCAGGTTTTACGATGAACAACATATTGAGATATGAAGGCAAAGCATTTTACGGAATGATCGGTATGATGTCAGGAGCGATCCTTAATATAGCGGGTGATGCTATACTTATGTTTGGCTTCGGTATGGGAATCGCAGGTGCCGGTCTTTCAACTTCGCTTTCGCAGATTGTGAGCTTCATACTTCTTTTATCGGCTTTCCTTCGCGGCAAGACTTCGTGCAGGTTAGCATTTAAAAATGTATCGATAACCGCAGGGCACATCTATGAGATCGTTGCTACAGGATTCCCAAGTATGCTAAGACAAGGTCTTAACAGTGTTACAGCTATTATGCTCAATACTTACGCTGGAATATATGGAGATGAAGCAATCGCTGCTTTTTCTATCGTCTCTAGGATATTCTTCTTCATATTCGCGATCGCGATAGGCATAGGGCAGGGCTTCCAGCCTGTAAGTGGCTTCAATTACGGCGCAAAGAGATATGACAGAGTCAAGAAGGCTTATCGATTCACCATAATCCTGTCTGAAGTATGTATATTCGTGTTGGGTACTTTGGTCTTTATCTTTGCACCAAAGCTCATATATATGTGCAGGGCTGATATGAAGGTTGTAGAGATAGGCACAAGGGCACTGAGACTTCACTGTATATGCGGGCTTGTTATGCCGTTTTGCATGTCTACTGAGATGCTTTTGCAAAGTACGGGCAAGAAGCTGTCGGCAACTATTCTGTCAGCCTTCAGAGGAGGAATCCTATTCATACCGGCGCTTGTTATCCTGTCCAATGTTCGTGGCTTAAGCGGTATACAGGAAGCTCAGCCACTTGCTTTTTTGCTTGGGCTCATACCTGCGATTTTTTATTCGGTAAGATTTGTTTCTAAAAAAGAACATTGATTTTATATCGGATTTGGAGTATAATAGTCTTTGCCGATGTGCAAAGACTGTACGCGGAGATTTATTTTTACTTTTACTAAGGAGGTTCCGTTATGGGATTTATTGATGAGATTAAGGCTAAGGCTAAGGCTGATAAGAAGACTATCGTATTGCCTGAGTCTATGGACAAGAGAACTTATGAAGCTGCTGAGAAGATTTTGAAGGAAGGTATCGCTAATCTTGTTATTATCGGTACACCAGATGAGATCGCTGCTAATGGTGCCGGCTTTGATATAAGTGGTGCTACAATTGTTGATCCATTCAATGATCCTAATAAGCAGAAGTATATAGACAAGTTTATCGAGCTTCGTGCTAAGTCATATGAGAAGAAGGGCGTTACTCTTACAGAGGATATGGCAAGAGAGCAGATCGAGAAGGATTACATGTTCTATGCATGTCTTATGTGTAAGTGTGGAGATGCTGATGGTGCTGTTTCAGGTGCATGCCACTCTACAGCTAATACTATCCGTCCGGCTCTTCAGCTTCTTAAGTGTAAGCCAGGTATAAAGAGTGCTTCAGGCTTCTTCCTTATGGAAGTTCCAGGCAGCAAGTACGGCGAGAATGGTGTATTTGTATTCGCTGACTGTGCTGTACAGATTCATCCAGACAGCGAGGCACTTGCTGAGATTGCTGCTCTTTCTGCAGAGAGTTTCGAAACATTTACAGGCAAGGATGCTAAGGTTGCTATGCTTTCATTCTCTACAAAGGGAAGTGCTAAGGATGACGATGTAACTAAGGTTGCTGACGCTGTTAACATCGCTAAGGAGAAGTTCCCAGAGCTTACTGTTGATGGTGAGCTTCAGCTTGATGCAGCTTTGGATGCTACAGTAGGTAAGCTTAAGGCACCTGATTCTAAGGTTGCTGGTAACGCTAACGTACTTGTATTCCCATCACTTGAGGCTGGTAATATCGGCTATAAGCTTGTTCAGAGACTTGCAGGCGCTAATGCTTATGGTCCTGTTCTTCAGGGTCTTGCTATGCCTGTTAACGATCTTTCAAGAGGATGTTATGCAGACGATATCGTAGGAACTGTTGCACTTACAGCTGTTCAGGCTCAGAAGGCAGCACAGTAATCGGAGGTTTTGTTAAAGTATGAAGATATTAGTATTAAATTGTGGTAGTTCATCACTTAAGTATCAGCTCATCGATATGCAGGATGAGAGTGTTATAGCAAAGGGTCTTGTAGAGAGAATCGGTATAGAAGGTTCTGTTCTTACTCACAAGCCAACAGGCAAGGATAAGTATGTAGTTGAGACTCCTATGAAGGATCACAATATCGCTGTTAAGCTTGTTCTTGACGCACTTGTAGACCCACAGCATGGTGTTATCACCAGCACAGATGAGATCGGCGCTGTAGGACACAGAGTTCTCCATGCAGGCGAGAAGTATAAGGATTCAGTAGTTGTAGATGAGGATGTTAAGAAGGTTATCCGTGAGTGCTTCGACCTTGGACCTCTTCACAATCCAGCTAACCTTATCGGTATCGAGGCTGCTGAAGCTGCCATGCCTGGCAAGAAAAATGTTGCTGTATGGGATACAGCTTTTGGCGGAACTATGGAGCCTAAGGCATATCTTTACGCTATCCCAAGAGAATATTATGAGAAGTATTCTGTAAGAAGATATGGTTTCCACGGTACAAGCCATGGTTTCGTATCTAAGGAGACTATCAAGTATCTTGGTCTTGATGAGAAGAATGCTAAGGTTATCGTATGTCACCTTGGTAATGGTGCTTCTATCTCTGCTTCTATAGGTGGTCGTTGTGTAGATACTTCTATGGGTCTTACTCCACTTGAAGGTCTTATCATGGGTACAAGAAGTGGTGATATCGATCCTGCTGTTATCGAATTCATCTGCAATCATGAGAACATCTCTGTTAGTGAGATGCTCAACATCCTTAACAAGAAGTCAGGTATCCTCGGTATGTCAGGTATCTCAAGTGATATGAGAGATCTTATCGCTGAGTATGACAAGGGTACACCTGTTGCTAAGGACACAATCGCAGCTTATGTATACAGAATTGCGAAGTACATTGGTTCATATGTGGCTGCACTCAATGGTGTTGATGCCATAACATTTACAGCTGGTGTTGGTGAGAACAATCCGTTCCTTCGTGGACTTATCCTTGATTACTTCGATTACCTCGGAATCAAGATCAATAAGGAAGCTAACGATTCAGCTATTGGTACTGAAGCAGTTATATCTACAGCGGATTCAAAGGTTAAGGTAGCAGTTATTCCTACTAATGAGGAATTGGCTATCGCAAGAGAAACTTTGAATTTGGTAAAATAATTGTTGACAAGAAGAAGAAACATCTTTATAATAGATAAAGTGTGAATTGGAGACATTCATATGCTTATAAACTTAACGGATGTTTTGACTGCCGCTAATTGTGTCAGAGATTATGATTTCAAGCCTTCCGACCTTGATATAATTAAGGACGGGATGTACACGATCCTGGATAAATCCTATGCTGTCAAAGAGATGGGACCTGTCCACGTGAGGGTATCAAGAGGTGAGGATGACAAGGTGAATCTTTTTGTTGAGTCTTATATCGTGCTTGATATGACTTGTGACAGATGCCTTGATGATGTCAGCACCAGAGTAGATATATCTTACGAGGATAAGCTTACATTTGGCAGGAACGGATATATTCCTGAGGATGTACTGGATAATTGTGATTATATATCGGGCTATAAGTTAGATGTAGACAGACTTGTATATAGCGAGATTTCGCTTAATATGCCTATGAAGGTTCTGTGCAAGGAAACTTGCAAAGGAATATGTAATAGATGCGGTACGAATCTCAACAGAGCAAGCTGTGAGTGCGAGCATGACGAACAGCTTGATCCGAGAATGTCGGCAATCCGTGATATTTTTCAAGAATTTTAAGGAGGTGTAACCATGTCTATTTGTCCAAAAAACAGATCTTCTAGAGCAAGAAGAGATAAGAGAAGAGCTACTTGGAAGATGAGTACTCCTACTCTTGTTAAGTGCGAGTGCGGTGCACTCAAGATGCCACACAGAGTTTGCAAGAACTGTGGTAAGTATGACAAGAAGCAGATAGTTGCTGTTGACTAAGGCATTGTAAAATAATAATCACCAGGACACGTCAAGATTTCTATACTCTCGCGTGCATCAATTGGCAAAGCCCTCTCGCAAACTCGCGTCCTTCGGACGCTCAGACACGTGCTTCGGGCTTTGCATTAGCACACTCGAGTATGACGAAATCTTGCGAATCGTCCTGGTGATTATTATTTTACGTTTTTTTGTTGGCTAGCAGAATTCATCGTCGCCGTACGACGATGAATTCTTTTTAGGTTGTGACAATCCCATAGTATGATGCACTCTACTTTGCTTGCAATCCCCACAGCATCTCGTAAGCTCGCGCTTACTCGATGTGTGGGGCGCGACTGCTACGCTAGCATAATTCATCGTCGTCCTGCGACACGTCAAGATTTCTATACTCTCGCGTGCATTAATTAGCAAAGCCCTCTCGCAAACTCGCGTCCTTCGGACGCTCAGACACGTGCTTCGGGCTTTGCATTAGTACGCTCGAGTATGACGAAATCTTGCGAATCGTCGCCGTACGACGATGAATTCTTTTTAGGTTGTGACAATCCCATAGTATGGGGCACTCTACTTTGCTTGCAAGCAGTGGCTTTGATGTAAATTTACTCGACTACAGAATAAAAAAGTACTTGAATTGTTCTATATTATCTAGTATTATAACTATGAAAGATATATGAGGTCAAGACTATGGATGAACTTATAACTACGGTTGTCGTAGATGCCATGGGCGGAGATAATGCTCCTGGTGAGATTATCAAGGGAGCTGTTGATGCTGTTAATGCTGATAAACGGGTTAAGGTAATACTCGCTGGCAAGAAGGACATAATCGAAGCTGAATTAAAAAAGTATACATACGATAGTGATCGTCTTTGCATTCACCATGCAAGTGAGGTTATAGAGACTGCGGAGCCACCTGTTATGGCTATAAGAACTAAGAAGGATTCTTCTATTGTTTCGGGTCTTATGCTTGTGAAGAAGGGTGAAGCAGATGCATTTGTATCGGCGGGAAGTTCTGGCGCTGTACTTGTAGGCGGATATGTTATAGTAGGAAGACTTAAGGGTGTTGACAGACCACCTCTTGCTTCTATTATTCCGAATATGGAAGGCATATCTTTGCTTGTTGATTGTGGTGCGAATATGGATTCTAAGCCACAGCAGCTTGTGCAGTACGCTAAGATGGGCTCTATATATATGGAGCATGTGCTTGGGGTATCTAAGCCAAGAGTCGCTATAGTGAATGTCGGTGCTGAAGAAGAGAAGGGCAACGCTCTTGTTAAAGAAACATTTCCGCTTCTTAAAGCGTGCGATGATATCAACTTCATCGGAAGTATAGAAGCTAGAGAGATTCCTTTTGGACAGGCTGATGTTATAGTATGTGATGCATTTGTTGGTAATGTTATACTTAAGCTTTATGAAGGTACCGGTAAGTTCTTCCTGAAGAAGATGAAGACGGCTTTTACCTCTAATATCAAATCAAAGCTCGGTGCACTTTTGGTGAAGGGATCCCTGAAGGATACCTTAAAGCAGGTTGATGCGTCTAATTATGGCGGTGCACCTTTCCTTGGACTTAAGGGTCTTGTTGTTAAGACTCATGGAAGTGCCAAGGCTAAAGAAGTCTATAATTCCATTCTGCAATGTATAACCTTTAAGGAACAGCGTATTAATGACAGGATTGCAGATATACTTATTACTCAAGAGAAGGAGGCTGATTAATATGGAGTTTGAGAAAGTAAAGAAGATTATCGCTGAAGCTCTTAATCTTCCAGAGGATTCAATCACCATGGAAAGTGAATTCGTAGATGATCTTGGCGCAGATTCTTTGGATATATTCCAGATTATCATGGGCGTAGAAGAAGAATTCCAGATTGAGATTCCACCTGAAGCGGTTGAATCTATCGTAACTGTTGGTGACGCTTGTGAAATGATTAGAAATTCAATCAATTAATTTACAGGGGCTGTTATTTAACGGTCCCTGATTTTTAGGTAGACGTATGGATTGGGATGCTTACAAATCGATGTATCCTGTTGTTCCTGGAGAGGTTTATGATTTTCAGAAGAACATAGGATATGAATTCAAACATATTGAGTGCTTGTACAATGCACTTATTCACAGTTCCTATGCATCAGAACACTACAGGGATGTAAGCCGTTGTAACGAGAGGCTTGAATTCTTAGGCGATGCTGTACTTGAGAACATATCTAGTGAATATATATATATGACGAGGCCTGATGACAGAGAAGGCAGTATGAGTTCTTACAGGGCATCTTTAGTCTGTGAGGGGGCACTCTACGATTGCGCCCTTAAGTTTGGTCTGCCTGAGTACCTGTATCTTGGCGTTGGTGAAGAGAAAAATGGCGGCAGAAAGAAACCTTCGATTGTATCGGACGCTGTTGAGGCAGTTATAGGAGCTATATATATAGACGGCGGATTCGAGGCTGCCAAAGCATTTGTATATGAGTATATTCTTAAGGGTGAGCGTGAAAAGAAGATTCATGACCCTAAGACTTATGTGCAGAATCTGGCTCAGAAGCTCTATAAGAAGACTCCTGTGTATGAGTGTGTGAGGGAAGAGGGAGAAGGGATAGAGCGCGTATATGTTATGCGCTGTTATATAGATGATGGTCTTTTTGCTGTTGTGAGCGACAAGAGTAAGAAACGTGCCTGTGAGAAGGCGGCTTTGGAGCTTATAGACAGGATAGAGCCATAAACTAACGAGGTTTTTAGATGTATTTGAAAAGTATAGAGGTGCAGGGATTTAAGTCCTTCGCCAATAAGATAGTTTTTGATTTTCATAATGGTATAACGGGTATCGTAGGACCTAATGGCTCCGGTAAGAGTAATGTTGCTGATGCCGTGAGATGGGTTCTGGGTGAGCAGAGTGCCAAGCAGCTTCGTGGTTCTAAGATGGAGGATGTTATATTCGCCGGTACACAGAACAGGAAGCCTCTTGGTTTTGCTTATGTTGCCATAACTTTGGATAATTCAGATAAGGCGCTTAATATCGCTTATGATGAGGTTACGGTAAGCCGTAAGGTCTATCGCTCTGGTGAAAGCGAGTATAAGATCAATGGTTCTGATTGCAGACTTAAGGATATCAACGAGCTTTTTTACGATACTGGTATCGGTAAGGAAGGCTATTCTATCATAGGTCAGGGCCAGATCGATAAGATTCTTAGTGGTAAGCCTGAAGAACGTCGTGAGCTCTTTGATGAGGCGGCAGGTATCGTTAAGTTCAAGAAGAGAAAAGCTAGCGCTATCAAGAATCTTGATACTCAGAGAGCTAATCTTGTCAGAGTGAATGATATCATAGGCGAGCTTGAGCATCAGGTAGGTCCTCTTGAGAGAGAGTCTGAGAAGGCGAAGGAGTACCTTAAGTTAAAAGATGAGCAGAAGCGCTATGATGTGAATATGTTCCTCATAGAGGCTGAGAGACTCAAGAAAGAGGAAGATGAACTCAATGCTAACCTGGGTATCGTAAGAGGTCATCTTGATGAGGAGCGAGGTAAGGTCGAGGAATATAAGGAAGCCTTCGATGAATACGAAGAGCGTATAAGGTTGAATGGTGAGGCTTATGAAGAGAATATGTCTTCTCTTAATGATAACAATATCGCTCTTAATAACAGCCTCGGAAGAATAGATATAATCAATGAGCAGATCAACACAGCAAGGGTTAATGATGCTCATATAAAAGAAAGAAGAGAAAGTCTTCTTGTTCAGAAGGATGCCAAGGAAAAGGAACTTGGCTCTTATGAGAAGGAATATGAATCTAAGAAAGAAGATTCTGATAAGCTTGCTAAGGCTATTGAAAATGCTACGGCAAAGATATCTGTTATGCAGGACAGCATAAGAGAGAAAGAAGCCAAACTTGAAGGCATGAAAGCTGAACTCATCAACATCATGAATGAGAAAGCTGAACATAAGAGCAAGCTTCAGAGATTCGAGGCAACTCTTGAGCAGATCAATATCCGTAAGGCTGCACTCAATTCAAAGCTCATAAAGGGCAAGAGTGATCAGCAGGGACTTCAGGATGAACTTAATAGCCTGAAGGCCAAAGAAGAAGTCTATGAAAGAGATATAGAGGAACTTAAGGTAACCAATAAGGAACTTGAGAATGAGATAACCAGAGTCAGAGGCGCTATAGGAGATATGAATATCTCTATAGACAAGGCACAGAAGGATGTTCATGTTAGTAATTCGCGATATGAATCGTTAAGAAACCTCTCTGAGCGTTATGATGGATATAATAACAGTATCAAGAAGGTCATGGAACTCAAGAATTCTAAGGTTCGTGGTGTAGTTGCCGATATCATACATGTTGATAAGAAGTATGAAGTGGCTCTTGAGATTGCCCTTGGTGGTTCTATTCAGAACATAGTTACAGATGATACTGATACTGCTAAGAAGATAATACTATATCTGAAGGAAAATAAGCTTGGTAGAGCTACTTTTCTTCCGATAGATTCGGTTAAGCCATCAAAGTTTGATAAGGAGGCTGTACTTTCGGAGACAGGCGTGCTTGGACTTGCTTCAAGCCTTGTTGATTGCGACACAGTGTACAGGGACCTCGTATCATTTTTACTTGGCAGAATAGTTATATGTGATGAGATTGATAATGCTATCAGACTTCAGAAGAAGTATAATCAGAGCTTAAGAATCGTCACGCTTGATGGTGAACAGCTCAATCCTGGTGGTTCGCTCTCGGGTGGTGCTTTCAGGAACTCTAGTAATCTTCTTGGTCGTAAGAGAGAGCTTGATGAACTTACAGATGCTATTAAGAAGGCGGAAGAAGTCCTTGAAAACAGCAGAAGAAAGCTATCTGACCTTCGTCAAGAACTTGCCAATGTCCGTGAGGAACTCGAGGACAATAACAGAATCATTAATTCAAAAGAACTTGATCTCAATACTATCGTTATGCAGAAGAAACAGATTGAGGATAAGCTTTCCGACATCGATAACGAATACAACGAGAGTAAGAAAGAAAATCTTGCTATCAACGATGAGATAGACGAGATCAATGCCTCTATCGTAGAGACAAGCGAAGCTGTTAAGGCGCTTGATAAGAAGAATGATGAGATAGGCGAAGAGACTGGATCGCTTTCGTTCCTTATAAGTGATGAGAAGGATGAACTCGAAGAGAATAAGGATAAGCTTGAATCTCTTAACATGTCTATGGCGTCTCTTACTCAGCAGCTTGAGTTTGCTCGGGTAAATGTTGAGCGTGTGAGGGAGGAATACGACGATATAATCGCTTCTTTGGATTCTATGGCTGATAGAAAAGAGGATGTGCTTGAGGCTATAAAGAAGAAGGAAGAGGAAATCGAAAAACTTAAGAGCGATATCGAGGATTATAAGAATATCATAGCTGATACTAAGAAGAAGATAGAGGAACTCAAAGCTGAGAAGGAAGTCCTCTCGAAAGAAGAAAAGTCTGTCTATGATAAGCGTGAGACTGCAAACAGTGCTATCAGCGACCTTGAGAAGGATGAATACAAGTTATCAAACAGACTTGAGAAAATCATCGATTCTGGCGAAGAGCTTCATAATTATATGTGGGAAGAATATGAACTGACTCTCAATGTTGCCAAGGAATTAAGAGATGAAGAGCTTACATCGATTGATGTTATCAAGAAAAAGCTCAACGCTATAAAGAACAGCATCAAGGCTTTGGGAAGCGTTAATGTCAATGCTATAGAGCAGTTTAAGGAAGTGAACGAAAGATTCATATTCCTTACAGGACAGCGTGATGATCTTGTGGCATCAGAGCAGGAACTTGTTAAGATTATAGCTGAACTTGATGAAGGCATGAGAAAGCAGTTTGTTCAGAAGTTAGAAGAGATCAGAGTGGAATTCGACAAGGTGTTCAAGGAACTCTTTGGCGGTGGAAAGGGCGAGATAGAACTCGATGAAGAGGTCGATGTCCTTGAGGCTGGCATAAGGATCATATCGCAGCCGCCTGGAAAGAAACTTCAGAATATGATGCAGTTATCGGGTGGTGAGAAGGCTCTTACTGCTATCGCGCTTCTCTTTGCCATCCAGAATCTTAAGCCGTCGCCTTTCTGTCTTCTCGATGAGATAGAGGCAGCTCTTGATGATTCGAACGTCGGAAGATATGCGCAGTATCTTCATAAGTTAACTAAGTATACACAGTTTATCGTTATCACTCACAGAAGAGGTACTATGGCACAGGCTGACAGACTCTATGGTATAACTATGCAGGAGAAGGGTGTATCAACCCTTGTATCTGTTGATCTTATGGATGAGAAGGCGATAAGCTAGAGGAGGTAATATGGGACTTTTTGGTAAGCTTTTTAAAGGTCTTACAAAAACAAGAGCAAATATCGTATCGGGACTTGATTCGCTTTTTTCAGGTTTTAATCAGATAGATGATGATTTTTATGAAGAACTTGAAGAACTTCTGATCATGGGAGATATCGGTGTCAATACTACTGAAGCTATTCTTGATGATATCAAGAATAGTGTTAAGGAGCAGAAGATAAAGAAAGTCGATGAGTGTAAGCAGGTTCTTATAGAATCAATTAAAGCAAGGATGGATCTCGGAGAGAACGCCTATGATTTTGAAAATCAGAAGTCTGTCATCCTTGTGATCGGTGTTAATGGTGTAGGTAAGACTACATCCATAGGTAAGCTTGCAAGCATCTATAAGGATAACGGCAAGAAGGTCCTGATGGCTGCTGCCGATACCTTCAGAGCTGCTGCTATCGATCAGCTTGTTGAGTGGGCGAATAGAAGTAATACAGATATAATCGCACAGAGCGAAGGATCTGACCCTGCTGCCGTAGTATATGACGCAGTCAAAGCATTTAACTCAAGGGGCACGGATATACTTCTATGCGATACTGCCGGAAGACTTCATAACAAGAAGAATCTCATGGATGAGCTTAAGAAGATCAACCGTATAATCGAGAGAGAATGCCCTGATGTACACAGGGAAAACTTCATAGTCATCGATGCGACTACAGGTCAGAACGGTCTTGCACAGCTTCGTGAATTCAAGGAGGTTGCTGATATAACAGGTATAATCCTAACTAAGATGGACGGAACTGCGAAGGGTGGTATAGCTATAGCAATCCAGGCAGAATACGGAATTCCTGTTAAGTACATAGGCGTAGGCGAGAAAATAAGCGATCTTCAGAAGTTTGATTCTGATACATTTGTCAAGGCGCTTTTTGAGAAACCATCGGCAGAAGAAATAGCTGACGAAACCGAGGGCGAAGGCTTGACAAAGGATGAAGAGATGATATAATTAAAGGGAATATTTTAAAAAGAAGGTTTTTATCATGGAAAAGATGACTTTACAGAAATTTGAAGAAGCTTCAGAGAAGGTAAAAGAGGTCACTAATTCAACTAATCTCGTATATAGCGAGTTTTTCAGTGCCCAGAGCGGCAACAAGGTATACTTCAAGCCAGAGAACATGCAGTATACAGGTGCATATAAGGTAAGAGGCGCTTACTATAAGATAAGCACTCTGAGCGATGAAGAGAGAAGTAAAGGACTTATAACAGCTTCTGCGGGTAACCATGCGCAGGGCGTGGCTTATGCTGCCAAGATATATGGCTGCAAGGCTGTTATCGTTATGCCAACTACTACACCTCTTATCAAGGTCAATCGTACTAAGAGCTACGGCGCTGAGGTCGTTCTGTATGGCAATGTATATGACGAGGCTTGTGAATATGCTATGAAGCTTGCTAAGGAGCATGGGTATACTTTCATACATCCTTTTAACGACCTCGATGTAGCTACAGGACAGGGTTCTATAGCTATGGAGATCATCAAGGAGCTTCCTACTGTTGATTATATACTTGTACCTATCGGCGGTGGCGGACTTGCTACAGGTGTATCTACTCTCGCTAAGATGCTTAATCCAAGTATCAAGGTCATAGGTGTTGAGCCTGCAGGCGCTAACTGTCTTCAGGAATCATTCAGAGCTGGTAAGGTGGTTACACTTCCTACAGTTAATACAATAGCTGACGGTACTGCTGTTAAGACTCCTGGTAATCTTCTTTTCCCATATCTTCAGGAGAATCTTGATGATATAATCACTGTTGAGGATTCAGAGCTTATAGTTGCTTTCCTTGACATGGTTGAGAATCATAAGATGGTAGTAGAAAACTCAGGACTTCTTACTGCTGCAGCAGTTAAGCATATCAAGGATAAGGATAAGAAGATCGTATCTATCTTAAGCGGCGGTAACATGGATGTTATAACTATGTCGTCTATAGTTCAGCATGGACTTATAGCAAGAGACAGAATCTTCACTGTATCTGTTCTTCTTCCGGATAAGCCAGGTGAACTTGTAAGAGTTGCACAGGTTATAGCTGCTGAAAAGGGTAATGTTATCAAGCTTGAGCACAATCAGTTTGTAAGTACCAATCGTAATGCTGCCGTTGAGCTTCGTATCACTATAGAAGCATTCGGTCATGAGCATAAGAACGAGATCATAGAGAAGCTTCGCAAAGAAGGATTTGCTCCTAAGGCTGTTAAGCCAAGTTTGTAAAGAATAGGAGTATGGGATTGGAAGTAAAAGAGAATAAGATGGGTGTTTTGCCCATCAAGAAGCTGATCTTGTCAATGGCACTGCCGATGATGATATCGATGCTTGTTCAGGCTCTGTATAACATCGTCGACAGTATATTTGTGGCAAAGATTAATGAGAATGCGTTGAACGCGGTTTCCCTGTCATTTCCGTTGCAGACTCTTATGATATCTTTGGGCTCTGGAACCGGTGTTGGTGTGAATGCTCTTTTGTCCAAGGCGCTTGGAGAAAAGAAGTTTGACAGAGCCAACGCTGCTGCTGATAACGGCTTGTTCCTTACGCTTATCAGTTATTTTGTTTTTTTGGGCTTGGGAATCTTCGCTGTTAAGCCTTTTTTCCTGACTCAGACAAGTCATGAGCAGATAGTGTCATATGGAGTTGACTATCTTAGTATATGTTGCTGTTTTTCTCTGGGACTATTCTTCCAGATGATGTTTGAGAGACTTCTGCAGTCTACAGGTAATACTCTGTACAGCATGATCTCTCAGATGAGCGGCGCTATCGTGAATATCATTATGGACCCGATACTCATATTCGGATACTTCGGTTTCCCGAGACTTGAAGTTAAGGGTGCAGCTATAGCAACTGTCATAGGACAGTTTGTTGCTGCATGTATAGGTCTTATCCTCAACATAAAGTTTAACAAAGAGATAAAGCTTAGCCTTAAGGGGATGTTCAAGCCTGATCTTAAGATCATTAAGATTATATATGTGGTTGGTATTCCATCGATACTTATGATGAGTATAGGTTCTGTTATGACTTACCTCATGAACAGGATACTTCTTACTTTTACCGCTACAGCGACGGCGGTATTTGGTGTATACTTCAAACTGCAGAGTTTCTTCTTCATGCCGGTATTCGGTCTTAATAACGGACTGATACCAGTTCTAGCCTATAACTATGGCGCAAGGAATAAGGAGAGGATAAGAGAAGCCCTGGAGTTCGCCATGATGCTCGCTGTGGGCGTTATGTTAGTGGGTCTAGTTATATTTGAAACTATTCCTGATGTGTTGCTTAAGATGTTCAATGCATCAGACAAGATGATGGATATGGGCAAGGTTGCACTTCGCACCATGTGTTTGTCCTTCCCCTTTGCGGGCTTGTGTATAGCAATGGGATCTGTGTTTCAGGCTTTCTCGAAGAGCATATACTCGCTGATCATATCAGTGGGACGACAGCTTGTGATCCTTATACCGGCTGCGTATCTGTTGTCTTTGCTTGGTAATGTCAACTATGTATGGTGGTCATTTCCAATCGCAGAAATAGCATCAGTTATTCTTTCTGTTTTCTTTTATCGCAAGGTTCACAGAGAGATTGTTGATAAACTATAAAAAACAAGGAGGTTTTATATGAACGTAAAAACAAGACGTCTTGTGAGCGCTATGCTGGTGCTGGTGCTTATCGCTACAGCTGTTTTTAAGACAGGCGTTCGTCCGGTTAAGGGCTATAGTGCGGCTCCTCAGTATACGATAACCGGAAAGAATGAATCGGTTCAGCTGGTTATTGAAAATGCTTCGGTTGATTCCGTAAAGAGTGTTAGCTGGAAGAATGGTGACACAGTCAATGTCCTTTCTGACGAGGATATGGAGTATCTTGTCAGATATATGGATGGCAGGGTAAGGATAGATATCCCAGGTGTACCTGCAGGTGAGCATGAAGTGACTGTAGAACTTGAAGATAGTTCAATAGTTGCCAGCGTTGAGGTATCTGCATATGACAGATCCGGATATGCACACTTTAATTATACATCTGGTGTCGGTGCATATAACGACGATGGTACATTGAAGGACAATGCGATAGTCCTCTATGTTACCGATGATACTAAGAACACTGTTAGTGTTACATCTGCAGATGACGTAACTGTTACCGGTATCGGTAACATCCTTAACTCATCAGGTAAGGCTAATAATGGCAATAAGGATATCCTTAAGAAGCTTGCTGATGAAGGTAGACCGCTTGTTGTAAGAATAGTAGGTGCTGTTCATAATCTTACAGATGTGACAGATCCTTCAAGCACACCGCTTATCAATGGTCTTACTGCTTATGGTTCTACACAGAACGGTGGTAACACTAAGGATCAGGGTGGTATGGCTCGTATGAGAGCTGCTAAGGATGTAACAATCGAAGGTATCGGTGAAGATGCTGTTGTCGATGGTTGGGGCTTCCACTTCATATGTGATTCAAGCGCTCCTGATTATGGTAAGAGCTTCGAAGTAAGAAACTTAACTTTCACTAACACTCCTGAGGATGCTGTTGGTATGGAAGGTGAGCAGTCTGGTGGAAAGCTTACTGCAAGCGTAGAGAGATGCTGGATACATAACAACTCATTCTATCATGGCAGCTTTACTAAAACTAAAACTACTGAATCTGATAAGGCTGAGGGCGATGGCTCATGTGACTTTAAGAGAGGTCAGTATCTTACAGTTTCTTATAACTACTTTGAAAACTGCCATAAGACATGTCTTGTAGGTGCATCTGATGACAATATGCAGTTCAATCTCACATATCACCATAACCTTCTGTATATGGTGGCTTCGAGATTCCCACTTTGTCGTCAGGCTAACGTTCATATGTATAACAATTATGTATTCGGACAGACTGATTATGCTATGAACCCACGTGCAAATGCATATATATTCTCTGAATATAATCAGTTCTATATGTGTAAGGCGCCACAGGATGTTAAGTCTGGTGCTGTAAAGAGCTACAACGATGGCTTTGCAAGTTGCATACAGTCAAGCAAGCCAGGTACAATAGTTGATTCAAAGGATGCAATTGTTGCCAATGAGTGCAAAGATTCAGGTAACAACGTAGATTACAGCAAGTTTGATACAGATTCGAATCTTTCATATATTCCATCAGGTAATTATCTTCTTGATGAGGATCTTAACGATGTGGTATCTAATGTATGTCAGAATGCAGGTGCACTTAACAGTGCTGATGCTGCAGCTAAGGAATTCCTTCCATGGAATGTTCAGGCAACAACAGTTTCTGAGGATGTTACACTTACTCCTGGTAAGATAAACAAGGCTCCATACTCATTTGAGCTTACAAAGGCTGCTAAGGTAACAGCTACCTACTCAAGCGATACAGCTCTTTCGACAGGTCTTATCGTTAACGATAAGGGTGTCAGAGTGCTTTATGCAAGCGGTAGTGTGGTACTTGAGCCGGGTACATATTATGTACAGGCTGAGAACTTCCAGCCTGGTAAGAATGGTGCTCTTGGTACTTTCAAGGAAATTACCATAAACGAGCTTAAGTTTGAGATAACAGATGGTCAGGGTGGAGAACCAGGTGAAGAACCAGGTGAAGAGCCGGGTGAAGAGCCAGGTGAAAAGCCAGGTGAAGAGCCAGGTGGCGAACAAGGTGGAGATCAGGAACTTGAATCAGTATTCGAGTACAATGTTACAGAGAGCGGTCTTGCCGGTAATGATTATGTTGTTGTCGGAGCTGACAGTAATCTTAAGAAAATAAGCAGAAGCTATGATGATAAGGATTTCACACAGGCTATCAAGATGGAATCTAAGACATCTATCACTGTAAGTCCTGCTGTTGATGGAACGCTCACACTTGTATTCAATGCAGCTGCTTCACATACTGTTAAGGTGGATGATGTTAAGTATGATATACCTGAAGATGGTATATTTACTATAGATCTCACAGCAGGTGAGCATGTGATCACAAAGGGTACAACAGATACACATCTGTTCTATATGGCATATGGATCAAGTACTAACGAGGAACCAGAAGGTCCTGGAGAGCAGGAAGTTACATATGAAGTAGATCCTGATTCAGTATTGACTTATACTGAGGGTGAAGATGGATTCACAGTAAGAGTTCACAGAAGTGCAGATGACGATCTTACCTTTGGTAAGTTTGCAACTGCAGCTATGGATGGAGTTGCACTTTCGGAAGATGAATATGAGAAGGAAGCAGGAAGCCTTATACTTACTGTTAAGAAATCTGCACTTGAATCTCTTGCAGAAGGCATGCACACACTTACTGTAGTATTCGATGATGGCAGCTTGGATATAGAATTCGAAGTTGTGAAGTCTGCTGGTGCAGATGATAATAATACATCAGGAAATACTGTTTCTAATAACACTAATTCAGGTACTACAGCTCCTAAGACTGGAGATAATGCTTCGGTTATGTTCTTCATCATGATTCTTTGCGCTTCAGGTGCAGCAATTATGGTTACAAGAAGAAAGAGAATTTAGTACTAAAATAAGAACAAAAAAAATCTGGCCTGTCAAGAAAAAATACTTGACAGGCTTTTTTGTATGTTGTATCATGGATGAGGTGGTGATATTATGAATGATATAGAGAAAGCTTATCATCGTTCGATGTTATTTGATTTTTACGGTGAATTGCTTACGGATCATCAGAGAGAAATCTATGATTCTTTTGTAAATGAAGACATATCCATATCGGAGATAGCTCTTATGCATGATAAGACCAGACAGAGTGTGCATGACCTCATAAGGAGGATTGATGGCATACTTGAGGGTTATGAGAGCAAACTTCATATGATGGAGGTTTTTGAGGCCACCAAGCTTAAGATAGAGAAGATAAGATGTGAAGCTGAGAGTTTTTCTTCGGACGGACTTAAAGCTCACGTAGATAATGTCAGGATAATTGCCGATGAGATATTGGCACAGCTGTGATCGGGGAGGATCGGATGGCATTTGATAGTTTAACATCTAAATTTCAGAATATATTCAAAAACCTAAGAGGCAAGGGACGTCTGTCAGAAGATGATGTTAAGGCCGCTATGAAGGAAGTTAAGATGGCACTTCTTGAGGCAGATGTTAACTTCAAGGTTGTCAAGACATTTGTCAAGAATGTGCAGGAGAGAGCTGTTGGTCAGGATGTGCTCAACGGTCTTAATCCGGGACAGATGGTTATCAAGATCGTTAACGAGGAACTTGTTACTCTTATGGGTTCTGAGATAACACAGATCAATCTGTTGCCGCCTTCTGAGGTTTCTATCATCATGATGATGGGTCTTCAGGGTGCAGGTAAGACAACGACTGCTGCGAAGCTTGCCGGCAAGTTCAAGGCAAGCGGTAGGAAGCCACTTTTGGTTGCATGTGATATCTACAGACCTGCGGCTATTAAGCAGCTCGAGATCAACGCTGCTAAGATGGAAGTGGAATCCTTCACGATGGGAGACCGCGTGAATCCTGTAGATATAGCTAAAGCTTCTTATGAGCATGCCAAGAAGAATGGACATAACGTAGTGATTCTAGATACTGCCGGTCGTCTTCATGTAGATGAGGACATGATGACCGAGCTTGAGAATATCAAGGCGGCTCTTCCTATAACAGCATCAATCCTCGTGGTTGACGCGATGACCGGTCAGGATGCGGTCAATGTATCTGAGAATTTCAATTCTAAGATCGGTATAGACGGTGTCATACTTACTAAGCTTGATGGCGATACCAGAGGTGGTGCAGCGCTTTCTATTAAGTCTGTGACAGGAAAGCCGATACTGTATGTAGGTATGGGCGAGAAGTTGAGTGACCTTGAGCCATTCCACCCAGATCGTATGGCTTCGAGAATCTTAGGTATGGGCGATGTGCTCTCACTTATCGAGAAGGTTGAGAACCAGATCGATGAGCAGAAAGCCAAAGAGATGGAAGCTAAGCTTAAGAAGGCTGAATTTGACTTCAACGATTATCTTGATCAGATGCAGCAGATCCGTAATATGGGCGGTATATCATCAGTTATGGATATGCTTCCTAGTATGGGCGTGGCTGATGTTGATACAACAGGGCTTGATACAACAGGCGCTGAGAGCAACTTAAAGAGAGTTGAGGCGATAATCCTCTCTATGACTAAGGAGGAGCGCGCTAAGCCGTCACTTATCAATCCTTCGAGAAAGAAGAGGATTGCTGCTGGTGCAGGCGTCGACATAGTAGAAGTTAACCGGCTTATGAAGCAGTTCGATCAGATGAAGCAGCTTATGAAGATGATGCCTAACATGATGGGGCAGATGAACAAGAAGGGCAGAGGCGGTTTCAAGCTTCCTTTCGGAAAGCTCTTTTAATCAATGGTGACAATGGATAATATCCTTTGACATATATACAAAAATCTAAGGAGGTGAAAAAAGTGGTAAAGATTAGATTAAAGAGATTGGGACAGAAGAAGAATCCTATATACAGAATCGTAGTTGCTGATGAGAGATCACCAAGAAACGGTAGATTCATAGAGGAAATCGGAACTTATAATCCTAACAATGAACCAAGTTCTTTCACTGTTAACGAAGAGGCTGCTAAGAAGTGGCTTTCTAACGGTGCTCAGCCTACAGAGGTTGTTAACAAGATCTTCAAGAACGCAGGTATCGTTAAGTAATCATTGGGAGGTGTATCTATATGAAACAATTAGTTGAAGTAATTGCTAAAGCATTGGTTGATCATCCTGATGAGGTTGTTGTTAACGAGATTGTTAAGGATAAGATTACGATTATCGAACTTAAGGTTGCTCCTGGCGACATAGGTAAAGTAATCGGAAAACAAGGCAGGATTGCTAAGTCAATCAGAGCTATGGTTAAAGCAGTGGCTGTCAAAGAAAACAAGAAAGTTGTTGTTAACATTATGTAATTATAACCTCGGAACCTTTTTCCGAGGTTATAATAGTTTTATTCCAGCGTGCAAGTCTCGCGGTGCGAGACTTGAAGGATTAACAGGAGTTACTATGGTTGAATACTTAAGAGTCGGGGTTCTTCAGAAACCTCACGGCATACATGGAGAAGTGAAAGTATATCCGACAACCTCGGACCTTGACAGATATGATGAACTTAAGGAAGTATATCTTGAGAAGGGCGATAAGAGAATAGCCACAGAAGTGGAGCAGGTGAAGTATTTTAAAGGACTTGCAATAGTGAAACTTAAGGGCATAGACACGCCTGAAGACATGATTAAGTTCCAGGGCTACGACCTTATGATCCATAGGAGTGATGCGACGCCTCTTGGCGAAGACGAGAATTACATAGGCGATCTGATAGGTCTGGTGGCTTATGATGAGTTTGGTAACAAAGTGGGTGTCCTTAAGGATGTCTACGAGACAGGCGCTAAGGATGTATATGTGTTTGCACGCGAAGGTAAGCAGGATCTTCTTCTTCCGGCAATCAAGGACTGCATCCTTAAGGTCGATGTTGAAGCGGGTACGATCCTGATCAGAATTATGAAAGGACTTGATGACTGATGCGCTTTCATGTACTTACGCTTTTTCCTGATATGGTTATGGATGGGCTTAACCATAGTATTCTTGGGAAGGCTATGGAAAAAGGGCTTATATCTGTAGATGCTATAGATATAAGGGATTATGCAGGCAATAAGAACAAGAAGGTGGATGATTATCCTTATGGCGGGGGCGCTGGGATGGTCATGCAACCAGGACCTGTATATGATGCTTATGAGGATCTTGTTAAGAATCGTCAGATCAAGAAGCCAAGGGTTGTATATATGACTCCTGTCGGGCATGTATTTGATCAGGCTATGGCGAAGGACTTTGCTTCTGAAGAGGACCTTATCATACTGTGTGGACACTATGAAGGCATAGATGAGAGGGTCATAGAGGAGATAGTGACAGATCCTGTGTGTATAGGCGACTATGTATTAACAGGCGGTGAATTAGCCGCTATGGTTGTGATAGATGCAACCGCAAGACATGTAGAGGGTGTGCTTAGTAATCATGAATCTGCTATTGATGAGTCGTTCAGTGATGGACTTCTTGAATATCCACAGTATACAAGACCAGAAGAATTCCATGGAAAGCATGTACCAGAGGTACTGTTATCAGGAAATCATGGACTTGTAGATAAGTGGAGACATGAAAAGTCTATTGAGAGGACTAAGAGATTCAGACCAGATCTTCTAGATGATGAACGGAATAACTTGAGTTAAAAATCGGGTGATAAAGAGCCAATCACAGAGACGGCAGTAGAGGGTGTTAAGGTGAAGAAAAAAGATATACCTCTTGACAGAGAAGATATTTTGGTAGGTCTTATAGCCGGAATAATAATTCAATTGTTAATTGAATCATTGGCGGTTTTGGATGACTTGATACATGGTAAGGGTTTTAGATCCTTATTTATGAGTGGTAAGACATTAGTATATCTCTATAAGTATGGGGTTAGAGATTTTGGGGAATTAATTAAAGCTTTCTGTATATTTATTCCGTTGTTTGTCGGACTTTTCTTTGCTCTGAGAGGATTGTATTATAGATTCAAGAGAATGGTTATACTCAAGTTTGGGAAAAGATATGATGCGTATATTATAGATGTACAGCGGATGAATAAAAGATTTGATGTAAGTATATTGCTTACTGTTGAATATAGAGATAATACGGGAAGATTTCAAAAATATCATAACCCAGGGTTAGATCCTTATAATGATTACAGGATTGTAAGCAAGGCCTGTTCTATATATGTTCTTGGGCGTTCTAAGTATGTGACTGATTTTGTCTTAGCGCCCAAGGACTTGGTTGAAGAATTCAAGAAGCTTACAGAGGAACTTGGAAGTGAAGAACTTGCCATGGAAGAACTGAAGAGGCGTTATGGCGATACAGGCGATAATAGTAGGATTGGAGGGTATTGAGTACCTTTTCGGATGCAGATGCATTTGGAATATGGTTGTAAGTTCTCTGTGTTATGTCAATTAAGGCTTATGGCTGAGAATAATTATTGGAATATGACAGATGCTGCTGTTACCAAGGTTAATAAAAGTGAAGCTAAGGTAGATGTTATAGATAATATAAAAAGAGTTATGGCTATAGTCAGAAAATATGGTTTTAGTGCCACAGCTAAGTATGAAGGTGCTAAGATTAGCGTTGATTAAAAGGAGGTATAGATGTTTATAAAAAAAGAAGATATACCACTTGACCGGGAAAGATATGCGCATAGGGAAGCTTTGATATTTTTAGTAATCCAAATAATTATATATATAAAAGTTGCTATGCCGGAGATTAAAGCTGGTGCTGATTTATCACAGACTGTCGCTATAATTAGGAATTGTGCTTCACTTAATTTTATAATACTTTATTTTATAGTGGTCGGTCACTTGTCCATACTTAAGAGAAAATTGTTGTTGAAATATGGAAAACAATATCCAGGCAAAATTATAAAGATAAGTCGATCACATAAGTTTTGGAGAACATATTTTAAGGTTGAATATACTGATGATGAAGGCAAAGTGAGAAGATATCGTAATCCGGGAATTGAAACTTTTTTGTGCGAAAAGATCCTTTCTGATAAATGTACGGTGTATAGACTTGGAATATTCACATATGTTCATGGGTTTGAATTATATGGTAGTGATTATGGCTTCTCTAATCCAGATGTACGAGAATTCCAAGAATTAATGAAAAAGTATACAAAAAGGAATACTAAAGAAGACCGAA
>Ga0247608_10002478_pt1 | contig 23039 bp, 15 predicted proteins | sample 176DNAGHGlowgp2_FD_193490 | JGI IMG/M metagenome (GOLD analysis project Ga0247608, IMG submission 193490) | Sheep rumen microbial communities from Palmerston North, Manawatu-Wanganui, New Zealand - 1766 DNA GHGlow gp2 | ecosystem: Host-associated > Mammals > Digestive system > Stomach > Rumen ...
TCAGCCAATGTGGGTAAATCTGATTACTCTCAGCATATCATACAGGCGTGGACGATATGGCTGGCGTATAATCTCAACCCTTGGGATGCCGACATAGTAAAGAGAGTGTTGCGACATAAGGAGGGCGACAGCAGAAGGATGGACTATGAGAAGATTATCCATATATCTCAAGAGAGGATACGCCAAATTGACCATGGCTATGAATAGAAGATTTTACTGATTGCGGATAATATAAACATTTATAACCTATAGGATTACAGGCGCTTTATTCCGATGCGCATCCATAAGCTCAAAGGGTGTCTGCCCTTGACCTCGAAGCATATCCATAGTATCTTGCGAGAAAAAACAATAACTGTTATAATTATATGATAAAGAAACTGCTTAATAGTGAGTATCTGACTGGCATCGAAAAGATGACGGAGAAAGAAAAGACAGCTTATCTGAACAGAGTGGGGGAGTGGCTGCGCTCTGACGGAGCACGGTTGTTGGAGCTTACAGACCGTCCGATGGCCAAGTCGCAGAATATAATGCTATTGTCGGCTCGATGGTCGAAAGAAGACAGTGATGCAGTACATGAGGGAGTACGGTTAATGAGCGCATTAGTAGATGTTGCAGACACATGGCTGCCTTCTGTATTGTGGACAAAGAGCGGGTGGAGAGCAATCCGTCAGATCGTGAATATCTTGTCTGATACAAAGGAGGGCAGAAAGAAGGATGTCCCATCGCCTGGAACACAGACGACTAACGTCGGCCAGAAGCCGGAGGCTGATGATGACCGAAAACATACAGAATCAAAAGGACAGCCGAAACCACCTGTAGGAAAGGAGACTGTCGCTGTTGCTCCCGTGGCAAAGCCACAAGAAAAAGTGCCTGTGCAGCTGGGGATTCCTGTACGCCCACGTCATATCGACCAGTATGCACATCTCTTGCCACAGAAGACGCAAGAGAGAGCAGCGCAGTACGGACCGCTGATGAGAGAGATGGACGAAGCGAGGGAGAACCTGCGACTGCTCATGAAAGACCCGGAGGCAAACGCAGCAAGCCGTGAAAGCTGGGCGAAGAAAGTAACCAAGATTGACGATACACTCAGATCGATACGCCATGAACTCGACGTGGAATGGGAACGTCTTGTTGAAAAAGGGAATGTTGTGGTTGATGATCTGGGACAAGTTCATATCGTGGACGTGGAGAAAGAAAGCGCCCCCGAGCCCGAGGATGTAACGCAAGAACCCAAGAAAGCTGGCCGCAAGCCGATGACTGAGGAAGAGAAGGCGGCGAAAGCGGCTGAGCGGGAGGAGAAGAAGAAACAGGAGAAAATTCATCAGGCCGCGCTAATCCGCAAGTGGCTCATTGACACACGTAATGCGAATACAGATGAGCAAAAGGAGAAATGGATACAGAAGTACCATGAGATGGTTGCGATTGGCGGTGAGCAGTCGGTAACGAAGAAGGTGCTGGAAGCTGCCGCTTACTACGGTATCAATCTTGAAGATGAGAAAAAGTAATGTGAATTAAATATTATAAATTACTACAACGATGAAAGAACTTGACAAAGAGAAATTCCAGAAGATGGTGAGAAGGGCACGAGTAAAGTTCGGGCTGACGTATTTCGGATGGAGTAACAAGATGACGGTATGGGCCCGCTGGAACGACAAGGATGTGGACCTGAGCAATATGACCGATGAGCAGGTAGTGTTGCTCTGGCAACTTGCGAACTCCGCTGTAGGTGTACTTGCAAAGGAACAGATACGCCGTGACTTGCTACCGGAGGAACTGAAGAAGATGTATCAGCAGATGAATGTCCAGAAGAAAGGAACTGAAAAATAACAGGGATTTCCAAACGCAAGGAGGCGATATGGTAAACAGAAGTCTATTTAAGGTTCATACACGTGGATGTGGTAACTTTTATGTGGTGAGTGCCACATTTGATGATGCCGCAAAGATTGTCGGCGATGATCTCAATAATCAGGACTACGGTAACAGTTCTGACCGACTAATAACAAGTATAGATTTCATCTGTCGGCAAGAGCTACTTGATAACGGTATGCGCAGGCTCTATGGCGAGCATGATGACTACCATCTTCTTCTCGCCGACGATGTCTCTTTTGTAGAAACGGAGAGGGCTTATGCTAAACGTCTTACCGAATTAGAAGAAGAGAATGCAAAATTACAAGAAGAGAATGCAAAATTACAAGCACGTTTCGATGGACTCACATCATTAGCTCCCCGCATAAAAAGGAACAAAGACAATTCTTGAAGAATATCAGAACCATGATGTTTAACTAACCATTTTAATTAACACAATGAAAAAGAGTTTTCTTATTGGCTTGTTGCTGGCGATAGCCGGTATAATGGTCACGGGCTGTAGCTCTTGCCAGTCCGAAAAGCAGAAGCAGGGTGGGAGTGTCAATACGCAGATCTATCACGACTATGACGGGGTAGTGCAGGACTTCACTGCAGGCGTGAGCCATATTCAGGCACTGCATCGCCAGACGATGAATGCGCTCGTCAATGGCAACCAGTATGAGTGGCGCAACTCACAGGTACTGCTTAATGATGTTATCACAGCGGAGAATATCGACAACTTGCACGTTACGGATATTAACGACGTGTTTTATTACTGGCAGGATGGGCCGTGGGTGCAGTATGTAAATTCAAATGTAAAGAATGGGTTGCAGATACCCTGGCCTATTCAGGATGTATGGATTGAGGATGCAGACATGAGTGAATGTACGATTAATTTGAGCGCGGAGGATGTGCTGCAGATATTAAAGAAATGGAACGGACTTATACCTGATGGTTCCAAGACTCTGACGCTACGTTTGCCTGTCGGCCCGATGCAATGCAACGCACAGTGGGTAATAGGTGATATTAATGATGTCATCTTCATTGATGCAGTAACGGGTGAGATATCGAACTGGAACCCGGCCTTCAATTCCTATAAAGAACCCAAAGGCGGCAAATTCGGAAAGCCATTAGGTGAATGGCCTTGATTATACAATAAGTCCTACAGAAGGCGCGGAAAAGATTTTCTGCGCTATTTCTGTAGGATGTAAAAACCATACAATTATGACATTTCATTCGATTGTGCGCCAATGGTGCAAGAGTTACAGACCGATGTTGGACAACCCGAAAAACGGTAACAGACGCTTCTATCTGACAGATTCCACAGCAGGTGTCGTGGAACTGGCTAAGGGTATCAGTAATTCGTTTTCGCCTTGCGTCGTAATGGAGTCAAGTGTGGAAGGCGGCGGCAAGATTACAATGCCGAATCGCAACTATCCAATTTACTTTTTTGTCAGGGCGAGGGATATGGCTGACGGGGACGCTGCTACGGAAGCAAAAGAGGAAGCGTGGTATCATGCCCGGAATTTCCTTTCATGGCTTCTTGACAAACATGAGAAGGATTCCCCTAATGGAGACTTCGGGCGTATCAACATGGAGGATTATATTTACATTCAGTCAATAGGTCCTCTTGAAAACGGCTGGTACGCCGTATTGATACAGTTTGAAAGGCAGGAACCTCTGAATGTTTGTATAGACGAAGACCTGTATATCAAAGCAGTGCCGTAGAGCAAAAACCGCATAGAAGAAATAATATGGACAAACTACAGGAAAGGATATGGCAACTTTAACTGTGAATAAAAACTGTTTGAATTGTACTCACCGCGAGGCAACCATTGATGCTTCCGGCAAAGAGTATGCACTATGTGGGCTGTGTCCTGACATGCGTGTGAACAGCCGTATGCACTGCGAACGATGGAGTGACAAGATGATGCTGAAAATCTGCGGGGAGAAGGGAGTGACTGCCCATGTGCCACGAAATGCAAAAGAACTCATACTAATGTGACTATGGCAAAGAACAACGACCAGGAACAGAATGTTCCCAAGAAGGTGACAGACATAGAGGCAGCGAAGGACAATATCGAGGCTTCGGTTGCTGCGTTCGCGGACCGATGGGAGTCATGGCCACGATTTGACATAGGCTGCGAAGTGATGGATATTGGGCAGCTACGCGATGCTATGGGGCTGAGGGCTTCAATCGACGTAGGTGATCCATGGCCGGAAGCAGAACAGTTACTTACAGGTCGGTATGGTTTCCGGTGGCATTGGCTCGGGAACCAGCGTGTAATGTATATGAAAGAGAAATCCTCCTGTCAGATAGACGAAGGCTGGAATGACGGCGAGGAGGTTTGTTACTGATTCATAATTCATAATGCAAAATTTACAATTAGGACTATGGCAACGATATACAAACAAGGGAGTAGGGGAGAGTCAGTCAAGATGATACAGCAGTTGGTTGGCGCACAGGCAGATGGCGTCTGGGGCGCTAAGACCACAGAACTGGTAAAAGCATGGCAGTCTGCGCACGGGCTGATAGCAGACGGCATCGTAGGCCGGGCGACGATAGCACGGCTTGTGGGGCTGACAATCACACCGAGTTACATCCATAAGCATATCACAGCTGCAAAAGGTAGGAACGTGAAGTATATCGCCATACATTATACTGCAGGTGCATCAAGCAGGTCAGGTATGGCACAAGCTACGAGAAACGTATTCCCCTCTCGGAATAGATCGGCAGACTTCGTAGTAGATGATACTGCCGTGGTACAGGTAAATCCTGATATAGACAACTACTATTGTTGGGCTGTGGGTGACGCACGAAACAAATGGTCTGGCGGCGGTCAACTCTACGGTATAGCAACAAACCATAATTCCGTAAGCATAGAGATATGCTCCAACCTACGAGGTGGCACATCTGCTGCCGTACCGAACCATGAAGGATGGTCGTTTACTGGCAAGGAGTTAGAATTGACACGGAAATTGGCTCGCTACCTTATGCTTATGTATGATATTCCACGCAATAGGATAGTGAGGCACTATGATATAACTGGCAAACTATGTCCTGGTATTCCCGGATGGAACAACGGCGCTCTTTACCAGACTGATGGGAAATCCACCGACAGCAAAACCGATAGTGGCAAGTGGGAGAGTTTTATTGCATCTATCTGAACAAATGAGAATTTAGTATATGGCAAGAGAATCAACTATACCTCAAGAGTTGATGCGAGGGTCGCTTCTTCACTTTGAAAGTGGTGTGCCCATTGATGACCTGAACCTGCGCACGGACCAGAAACGGAGAATGGCACGAGTGCAGCATGTGTATTGGCAGTGGGTAAAAAATCCGTTCCTCGATGTGTTCGGCATGTTCAAGCAACTATGCAAAGGAAATTTTGCAGACCCTCAGAGCGAGTGGCGTGCAGCACAAAAGGACAAATGGTTGTTCGACTTTGTTGTGGAACATATCAATATTTCCAGTCGCCGTCAGGATGAAGCAAAGGTGCGAGCAGCATCAGAGCGCATGATACGCATTGGTATGGAAACGGACAACGTGATGGCATTGGACAAAGGTTCCAAGCGTCTTTTCGAGGTTGCCGGGCTGGACAAACCTGAGAGCGAGCAGTTGGATTTTGCAAAGGCCGCTTTCCTTCCTGCTGTGGTGACTACTTCTGCTAAGGAAATAGACCCGACAAAGGATGAACAGACGGATGAGCAGACACTTCGTATTATGAGTAAGTATGGTGCGTATATTGATGACAAACGCAAGGCTGTAGATGAACGCGTAGCAATGATGATGGCGAGACGCACAACGGACATCGAAGAAGATAATCCCGGACAGCAAGATTAATCATCTTTAATTAGAAACAGATATTAGTATTTTATGTCAAGAATAGGGGTAAATCCGAATATAAGCAGTGACCACTTTGAGAGCAAGATGCTACCTGATGTGGAAGAGCCTAAGCCTTTGGAGGGTGGTACTGTTGATTTGACGGGTGATGGTCAGCACAAGATTTACATGCACCGTGGTCAGCTTGACGTGTATAACTTTGGGTCAAAGCATACCAAACTGCGCTGCGCCCGTGGTTGGGGCAAGACGATATACCTGTCTGTCTATAACTTGAAATGTGTGCTTGGTATGCGTCGTATGATAGGATTGTTCCTCGGCGCCAGTGCCAAACAGCTCTATACACGAACGATGCCAAACATGCTGAAGGGTTTTAATATGATGGGGTTCCCTGAGGGCGTGTTTTACTTTCTCGGACAGGCACCAGCAAAACTTCGGTGGGAGTATCCGCTTGCCAAGCCGAGAGTGTGGGAGAGCTGCGTGCATATACAGACAGGTGCGGTTATCCAGGCTGCGAGTATGGCCGTAAAAGGAAGCTGTAACGGTATCAATGCTGCATGGCTATGTGGCGATGAGTCAAAATACTTGCCGTGGGCCCGTGTGAAAGAAGAAGCCTACCCGACGCTACGAGGGGATTTCATGCCACCTTCCGCACGTAAGGTGGAGCAACGACGGTGGGGCTATGGAATAGATCCGAAGATTAACAACTACTATTGCTCTACCTGTTTCGTAAGTGATGCCGGGCTGACGCAACAGCAGTGCCAATGGGAAAAGGAGGAACAGTATGAAACCCGTGAGATTAACGACCAGATAGCAGAGATGTTAGCCGAACTAAAATACTTAGAGAAGACTAATCCGCGAATGGCAGTAGAGCTGGCACAGAACGATAATTATCTTAAACGGCTGCACTTGCTACGCTCACAGTCAGAAACCTTCTGGAATTTCTCATCGCTGGAGAATGCAGCAATACTTGGAGGCGAGGCATGGGTAAGGCAGATGAAACGAGAACTGCCGGACTTGCTTTTCAGAATCCAAATCCTCGGGCAGAAGAAGGGTGCGGCTAAAGATGGTTTCTACTCTAATTTCGACATAGATATACACGGATATACTTGTAGCGACATAGAAACCTATGACTTAATTGCTGACAAATTCACCGTAAAGAAAAAAGGCACTGCACTTGACGTGCAGCGATGGCCCACGCAGTACGAAACGGAGAGTATCGACCTTGAACAGGCTCGTACTGCTGCTGACAACTGTCTTTTGGATACAGATGTGGATTATACTGAACCTCTGCGTATCTCTATGGACTGCAATGCCAACCTGAACTGTTTTGTCGTAGGACAGGTACGCACATTCGAGGGGAAGCCGTCGCTGATGATTCTGAAGTCCTTGTTCACAATGAACGAGAGGAAATTACGCGCTCTGTGCCGTGATTTTACCGATTATTACAAGCCCCATCTTCGACGCAACGGTGAAGTTATATTCTATTACACTGCTTCTGTAAAGCAGGGAGGCGCTACAGCCTATGCCGTAGAAGGTGCAGAGGACAACCGCTTCGACCGTGTGGTGGTACAGGAACTCACTGCAATGGGATGGAAGGTGACGGATGTAGACCTTGGCGGTTCAATGTGGCGTGAGGATAAATACATGCTGATCAACGATATTCTATCCTTCCAACAATCGCCGGCTCTGCGCATTAACCGTGAGGCAGGGCGCAATGACTATCTCATTACTGCAATAGAAAACACAGGCATTATTCCTGGAACATTCAAGAAGGACAAAAGTCACGAGAAGTTAAAAAGCACCGCCCCTGACTCTCTTGGCGGAGATCCACGAACCCGATCCGATATAACAGATGCCCTTGACGACCTGATTATTGCCGTGAAATTCTTTAGCAACGGTGGCAAGCCAAAGATAGGCGGCAGACTAAGAGGAAGATTTAGTAATCTGGCAACTATACCAAGGTAAACAACGTGTGCCTTTTTATGGTTTTCTTTAACACGAAAAGAGAGTTGTGTTAAATTTTGAAAAGGCATTGGAGAGAATTGAGAAGGAGCAACGACAACTGACACTGTTTTAACAATCACAAATACGAATTTATGGCAAAGGACTGGCGCGGTGGAACCGCATCTACATTTAAGACTATCGGGGCGAGTAACCATTGTGACCACCCAAGGGCAGACAAGGACTACTATGCAACGGAGCCGGCGGCGACGGAGTGGCTGACGAAGATAGAACAACTTACCTCACCGATACTGGAACCTTCGTGCGGTGAGGGACACATCAGCCGCGTGCTTATGGATGCTGGTTACAGAGTGGAAAGCCGTGACCTTGCCGACCGTGGTTTTGGAAAGGTGGCAGACTTTCTCGCAGACTGTAACACAGAATGGCAGGGTGACATTGTAACCAATCCTCCCTATGCCTTTGCTCAGGAGTTTGTAGAGAAAGCATTGGAGATTATTCCTGAAGGTAGGAAAGTGGCAATGTTCCTGAAACTCACGTTTTTGGAAGGAAAGAAGAGATCCATCCTGTTTGAGAAATACCCCCCCCGGAGGGTATGGGTCAGCCATGCGAGACTGAAGTGTGCGATGAACGGCGATTTCGAGCATACAGGCGGTTCTGCCACAGCCTACGGCTGGTTTGTATGGGAGAAGGGCTATCAGGGCTTTCCTGAGATACGCTGGTTTAATTAATCTCTGTTTGTTTCTCTGCCCTTGACTCACAGTCATTTTGCACGTATCTTGCAGACAAAAAACAAGATTATTATGTCGAACAAGAATAAGAACCGCAGTATGGGTAACGCTGGTAGAATGACTATTCATAAGCCGGCTACCTATTCCGAATATCAGAAGCTGCACCAACGGCTCACGGCCAACCGATATGTCGCCCTCGATGTTTTACGTCCCGGCCCGGTGCGAGAAGTAAGTCTTGCAGTATCCGATGCCGCCAATGCAGGAGCACAGGATATGGCAACTTGTATGGGAGCAGGAACATGGTCTAATGGACCGCTGGCGAAGGTGGCGTGGTCGTTCGACAGTCGTGACGACACTGTGGTAAGCGTTAAAGACAAGGACGGCAAACCATTAGGATTAGGTTATGTAAAGTGGGGAGCAGGCAATAATATTCCCTCTGTCATCCCGCCTCTCGCTATGACATCACCCTACACTGCAGCACCGTTGCGTTATACCGCCGACCTGATAACAGGCCTCGGAGTACGTCTTATGTACCAACTCCCTGACGGTACGCTTTGCGAATACAAGAATGCCGGAGAAAAACTGCATGACGAGGTGGACAGACTTGCATCAGATGCGAACGACAGTATAGGTGAAGTTATTGCTCCTGTAATTCCAGGTGCTACGGAAAATCAGGAACAGGAGTCACCTGCACTGAAGCGTGCCCGTCAGCAATATGAAGCCTGGCAGCGTTCATGGTTTGGTTATGACGAGACTGGCGATGATGGTGTGACAACGCATGTGCCCGGAGCAAAGGAGTTTCTGGAGGAGAACAACCTTGACCTTCACTTCTCGCAGTGTATGCAGGACCACACCATGCTTGACATATTCTTCCCCACAGTAGGCCTGCAGCGCGGGCGACGCGGTAAGTGGAACCCGAAGATCGTGCGTGTAGGATTCTTCCCAGCCTCCATCGTCCGCATGGAGCGTAAGGACCTTTTTTATTATTCCAACCATTGCTACGTCAGCGACCAGTGGCGCACTCTCGGAGCCACGCAGACTGCAACACTCGGAGCAGACAAGCAGCAGATTGTGATGTATCCTGCTGCGCAGCCTCAGAATATGTTGGCTAAGTTGCGTGACATCGTGGCGCAGAACCAGCGTACCCGTGTAAACGCCCGCCCCACTTGGGTCATCTGCCCTACGTACTACCCATCTGGGAACAAGCCATACTATCCCCAGCCTGCATGGTGGAGCATCTTCACATCCAAAGCATTTGATTTCTCCGCTACTATTCTGTACGACAAGTATAAGGCTCGTGAGAACTCAACGACATGGGGTCGTATAATATACATATCCCTTGACTACCTCGATCAAGTATTTTCCGACAAAGGCTATCAGGGAGACAAGGAGAAACAGCAGGAATTTATCGATCAGCTCGACCAGAATGTTGAACAGTTCCTTCGTCATCGCGACAACCACGGCAAGACCATGCGCCAGTGGATGTGGCTCGGCCAGGACGGCAAGGAACATCGGAATGTAGAAATAGTTGACGTTACTGAAACGACGAGTGCTGACGCTAAAGCGGGAAAGGAAGAATTGGAACTATCCACTTCTCCTATCTTCCTCGCCCTGCAGGTAGATCCTCGTCTGGTGGGCGTACCTATGGTAGCTGCATCCAATGGAGGCACAGCATTACGCGAGATGCACCTGTTAAAACAACAACAGCTGAACGTACATCAAAGGCTGTATCTGCGGTTCCTGAATAACGTGGCTGCATTTAATGAATGGGCGGGGGCAGAGTGGCATGTCGTCCAGCAGACCCTTACCACCCTTGACAACTCAAAGACTGGCACTGTAGAAACGATTGCCGGGGAAAAGGCTTAGAATAACGTTGGTATAAAGATAGTATAGTTTTTGGTTTTTAAGAGAATGCGACAAGCAGTGATGCCCGTTGTATTCTCTTTTTTTTGCATTAATCTAAATCACTACTGACGGATTGCATTTGTCATATAAAGTCATTAGTAAATCTTGAAAATCCGTGTACCGGACTGCCCTTGATTTCGTTTTGCATTCTTCATATCTTGAAAACAAAAAAGTATATGAAATTCTTTGAGAAATTTTTCAGCAAAAAGCCTATTGCATCTTCAGAGAATGGGAAGGGTGAAACTCTTTCTGTTGAGGGTATATCACCTGCACCTGTCACTCCCAGCCCCGATGACGCAGAACTGGCAGCCCAGGCGCTATTGGAGATAATGGCCAGCAAACAATCTTCTGCAAAAGATGGTGCTATGACCGAAAGCGAGAAGGGGAATAAAGGCTTTGTAACGACAGGACCTGACGGTGGCGTATCATTCTATAAATCTCTTGCACAGAAGATAAGGCAGAATCAAGAAGAGTCACGTCTGCGTACACTGCGTTTCGTGGCATTCTGCGAGCAGGAGCTGAAAAAGGAAGACCTGCCTGCTTATGGTGCGGGTTCTCTCGGCCTCTTCGAGAAGGAACTTCTGAAGAGAATTGACGTCGTGGACAGATGCGGCGGGGAACTTAAAAAGCGTTGGCAGTATTGCTTGTCAGAAGTCATCGTAAGGATGGTGAACCTTGACGAAAGAAAAGACGAAACATTGAAAGATTAAGGACTTGTATTTTTTTCTGTAAAAAATATTCGTGATTATGGCACAGCAACCGATATACCTTCAAAACGATCCATACGGTGACAAGATTAAGCTCGCCCCATTTGACTGGCGTGACAGGCGTGTATTACAGTGGATAGACAAATTTACGGAACTCGGTTGGAGAGACAGCGTAGCTAACCTGTCCAGACAGAAGGCAAAGCAAACAGGAGCGCTCATTCGTTCAATTAAGTGGCGCACATGGGCAGATGCTGGCGGCGACCGACAAGTGTGGCAGGTACGCTATCTCTATTATGCCAAGTTCGTCGAATTGGCATTAGGTCGCAAGATGCCGTTTATAGGTCTCCCCCCAAGCATTCCTAACCGTCAGTGGGGGCCAATACAAATGCCGGACGGGCGTCCTCGGCGAGCTAAGCCTTCTATACCTACGGAGATGCGTAAGCACGCTGTGAAGTTCACCCGTATGCTGGAGAACTCTTACTCACTGTCAGGTATCGCCATGCTGGCATTCGCCCTTGGACCAAGCATAGAGAACAAGCAGATGATACGACGACTGATGTACGAGACCAAAGGCTCGAAGGTAAGTCGGGAAGCAAGATAACAATATACAGACACAAACACAGTACACAATATGAGCAGAGTAAGGACAGAACTCTCAGTAGTTCAATTTCAGGTACAGGCACGTGATGCAAATGCCGCATTGGAGTCAATGCAAAATAGAGCCTCCGAACTCAGGGGAGAGATAGACAGCGTACAGCAGAAAATCAAAGCCATTGGCGACGTAGAGGTTGAAACCCCAGAGTTGATAGGCTATAAGAACCAGTTGTCACAGTTGGAGCGTAAGCTGAAGGATGTAATCAATGCTCAGCGCGAGCTAACCAAAGGAGTGCGAGCTGCCGACAAGGTATGGAAAGCAGCGCAGACGGGTACTATGGAGCAACTGACCATAAAGGAGCTGAAGGCAGGCGAGCGTGGAGTGAAGGCACGTATGCAGAACCTCTCGCCAGGTAATGCGGACGATGCCAAGGCTTTGCGTGCTTATAATGCCGTACTGGAGGAGACACGTATTGCCATCCGAGGCTTCGAGGGAGAGGTACAGCATGTACTGCAGACCATTCATGATGGTGGCAATGTCAGTGCTGATATGCTGAAACGAGCAAAGGATGGTTTATTAGACCTGATGAATGCTACTGCTCAGGGTACAAAAGAGTGGAACGACTACCGCCTGCAACTGGATGAGGTGAACCATCATCAGCAGCAGCAGATAGATGCCGAGCGTCGTCTGCGTGGGGAAATTGTGAATGCCAACGATGCGCGTGAAGCGGCAAAGAAACTGACTAAGGAAGGAGCGGAAACCGCGCGTCAGGCAAGTTTGGCTCACGAAGAAGAAATCAAGGCAAGCAGAGAAAAGATTGCCGGCTTGGCTGAGCAGAGGGATGCGAAGGAGGCAGAGGCTCGCGCTACAAGTGAAGCTATCGTAGAAACAGACAAACTGATTGCTAAAAATCAGCAAGAGATTGACGCTACTGAGAAATCCATCAAGGCAGACAAGAAAAAGACCGAAGCCGACCGTCAGAAAGCCGAGCAGGCTCGTAAAACTGCTGAGCAGGCGAAGGCTGATTACGAGACACAGAAGGAAGTCTTTGAAAAGGAGAGTGCTGTTATTGAAGGCCTTACGGATAAAGTAGGCAAGCTCAATGGAAAATTGCAGGCATTGGGTACGCAGTCTATTACACCAAAGGTGGATACGAGCGAGGTAGAGGTACTGACAGAAAACATCAAAAGTTTAGACGGCACGATAGAGGAGTTAAAGAAGCAGCGTGAGAAGTTGACTGCAGTTCAAACTGCAGGAGCAGAGGCTGCCAAGAAAGACGGCGAGGCTATCAAGATGAGTGCGGAAGAGGCTCAGGCAGCCCTTGATAAAAGGAAGGAGAAATCAACAGTCACTCTCAGAGGAGATAATGGACTTGAACTCTCTAATCCAGCTGAATTTTTTAATCGTGTAAAAGCATTCATATTAAAGGCTAACCCCGATAGCGGAAACTACGAATACCACGGTGAAACTGGTTTCCAGACAGCGAACAAGGAACAACTAAAAAATGTGGCCAAGAACGTAGCCGAAATGTATGGTTTAAGCGACGAATATGGGAGGGATGACATAAGTACCGCTATGGAAGTTCTGCGTCGGTTCTCTCTCGGTAAAAGTGGTGGGCCTATCAAAGGAGGAGCTTTTGACAAAAATCAGGGCATTCTTCAACTTGTTTTTGATCCTGAGACATGGAAAGCATATGTTGATGAAAGCAAAGAGCTTTTTGCTATTACAAAAGGGGTAACTCAAGCTACCGACGAGCAGTCTGCTGCCAACGAGCGCAATGCTCAGTCAGCGAAAGAACTGGCAGAGATAGAGGAACAAAAAGCCACTATTGATCAGCAGATAGCATTATTGAAATCTCAACGCAAGGAGAAGCAGGAGAAGTTGAACCAGTTGCAACAGCAATCTATTCGCGATACGGAAGAGGAGGAACGTCTGCAAAAGGAAATTTCAAGCACAACCGCCGACCTGAATCAAAAGATAGAGGAACATGCCAAGACTGAGGAGAAACTAAATGCAGCCAAGGAAAAGTCTATCAAGGCAGACAAGGAAGTTGCTGTATTGCAGGAGCAACAAAATCAGAACTCTGACGAGAATGCAAAGAAGCTAAAAGAGCTACAAGACAATGACCAGGCTCTAAATGCTCAACGTGAGAAAAGCGTGGAGACATTAAAGGAGCAAAATAAAGAAACTGAGCAGCTTAACCAGCAGATAGGAGCAGAAGCGACCAAGATGCAAGAAGCCGAGCAGAAAAAGGCTCAGGCTCAGGAACTGACTGCAGATAACATACGCAGGGCTATTGCCGTACTCGAAGAGGAAAACAAAACTCTCAGTGACAGTAATCCGCAATGGGTTGAAAACGAACGGCTCATTGCGCAATATAATCAGCGTCTTGACGAGATGAAGCACAAGTCTGACGAGCTCAGACGTGAGCCTGTTACAGAGATGATGCAGCAGCGTATTCAGAACATTGGTAATCTCTCTAATGACGCTGTTGCAGAGACACGTAAATTCTGGCAGGCGATGTACGACGGTGCAGAGCGTAACGACCCGAAACTGAAAGAGATTGAGCAGAACCTGAAAGCTATCAACGCAGAAGAGCAGAAGCGTAATGCGGGAGCACTGAAGGAGTCTGCCGGCAAACTGTTGGGTGACATCACCACACTCAGCGAGGGCGAGCTGCGCAAGTCCATCGAGGCGGCCAGGGAGTATCAGAAGACACTCGTCGTAGGTGAGGAGGAACACAGGAAATACTCAGAGGCTATCGTTGTCGCCGAGAACCGCATCAGCAAATTTGGTGTGGAGGCAGAGCGTGCCTCTCAGAGGCAAGCTGAGAGTATCCAACTGATGCAAGACCAGTTGGGTAAAGGTGACGCATTGACCGAGAGTGCGCTGAAAGCACAGATAAACTATTGGCAGCGACTGGCTGACGACCCGAAGGAAGCAGCCGAGAATGTAGCTCTGTATCGCAAGAATATGGAGCAGGCGAAGTCTTTGTTGGATGAAATGTCTGTCAAGGCAATACAGGAGTCAGCCGGTAATCTGCTGGGGGACATTACTACACTCAGTGAAGGAGAGCTGCGCAAGTCTATCGAGGCAGCAAAGGAGTATCAGAAGACACTTGTCGTAGGGGAAGATGAGCACAAGAAGTACTCGCAAGCTATTATTGAAGCAGAAGAGCACCTGGAGCAATTCGGACTAAAGGCAGAACGTGCAGCCAAGAAGCAGGCTGATGCGATGAATGAAATGGAGAACACTCTTGCCAAGGCACAAAGTGGAGAGTTTTCTACAGCCAGCATAGACGAGCTCACAAAGGCTATCAAGTTACTGAAAGAATACCAAGCGCTTATCAAGGACCCGAACGGAGCAGGTAAGGATACTTTCGAGGCTACGAGAACACAAGTAGAGGCGCTGTCTTCACAGTTAGAGTCCTTAAAGGGGAATGCAGTAAAGGCTAAGGCTGCCTTTGCAAGTGCCGATGAGGTTATCCAAAGGTTTAACGAACATTCTGGTAGCGATGGTCAACCAGCTGCGCGTGCTATGTCTGCTGCAGAGAAAATGGCACACACGCAAAGTGAGGCGTTGAAACAGGCTTATGATGAAAGTACGGCATCCGTAGAGAAACAGAAGGAAGTCCTCGACGCTTATGAGCAAGAATTACAGGAGGCAGAGGAAGAAGTAAGAGATTTAGAGGATGAGCTCGACAGACTTAATAAGAAAGAGCAGAAACGCAAAAATTGGCTTTCTAACTTTTTAGGAACATTCGCTTCTGAGAATGACGAAGATAAAGCGGCCTGGGATGATGAAGTTCAAAAAAGGAATTTTTTATTGCCTGGAGACAGACAGCGCAAGAAGGAGATAGAAAGGAAACTCTATGGCGATCAGGATTTTGCAGGCGCTTACGACCGCAGGGATGAAGCCAAAAGTAATAGAGAAGGAGCCAAGACAAACCTCGAAGCGGCGAAGTTGAATCAGGGAGCGGCACGCGCTGCTTACGAAGAAGCCGTAGCCGAAGAAGAGAAACTTAGTGCTGCCGAGAAAGCACGCTATGAGTCAAGGAGCGAGAGGATGCGTATGACCCGCGAGGAGATCAAGCAGGGTATAAAGCTCCTGGAAGAGGAGGCTATGGCTCAGGACCGTACCACTACTGATGGGAAGCAACGCTGGGCAGAATTACGTCAGGTCATAGAGGATATGAATCGCGAGCTGTTAGAGGCTTCCGGGGATATGATGTCTCTTACCGAAGCGGAGAAGATAGCATCGGAAGCGGGCACGAATACCTTTGCCTACACCAGTCAGCAGATACAGGCTGCCACCAAGGCTCTTGATTATCAGCGTGAATCTATTATCAAGACTATCAGGTACAAGAAAGACCTCGGTGAATCAACAAAGGAAGAAGAACAGCAACTGGAAGACTTGACGAAGAATCTGCGGAAACTGAAGTTTGAGCAGGATAATTTCAATGTCTCCCATGAGAAGATGTACCAGCTGATGGAGAGTCCTAAACAGGCAGTTAATCTTGACGAGCTACGTGCAGCTATCAAGCGTGCTGATGGTGAACTGCATCTTATGCAAAAATCACTTGGAGGGAATAGCGAGGAATACGAGACATTAGCCAAACAGGTTAAGAATGCCAAAACTGTCCTCAAAGGAATGGAGGACCAGGCCAAGGCATCCACGGGTGTATGGACTAAGGCATGGAGTAGGTTGAAGACCTATGTCGGAATGTATAAGGGTTTCAATGCCGTATGGCAGCGAATGACTGGCACGATGGATGACCTTATGGAACTTTCCGACAAGATGGGTGAGGTTCGCAAGACTACTGGATTTACTGCCGAGGAGGTAGGCAGGTTGTCTATGAACCTGAAGAAACTTGATGTTCGTACCAGCCTGACAGACTTGATGAATATCTCAGCCAGCGCCGGACAGTTAGGTCTCAAAACCATCGAAGACGTAGAGGGATTTACAGAGGCAGCAAACAAGATGATGATTGCCCTGCCTGAAATGGGACAAGAGGCAGCTACTGAGATTATGCGTGTTGCCATCGCTACTGGTGAGGTAGATAAAATCCGCAAGCAGTTACAAGATGGAACCGTCGAGGGCTCCAGTGCTACCGCCGTAGCTATGGAGAAGATAGCTTCCACCGTTGACCGTCTGCGTGCCAGCAGTGCAAGTACTGCTCCGGAGATAACAGACTTCATAAAGCGTGTAGGTGCCATAGGTGCTCAGAGTGGCATCAGCATTGACCAGATAGCTGCCCTCGGTTCTACCATCAGTTCTCTGGGTATGAGAGTAGAGATGTCTGCAACGGCTCTGTCTCGAATGATTCCTGCGATCAGGAATAATGCTTTCGACCTTGCACAGGTACTTGGTGTCACGCCGGACTCTATACGTCAGCTGTTCGATGCAGGACGCGGTATGGATGTAATCCTGATGATCCTACAGCACATAAAGGACAACAACCTGGACGAAAACTCTATTGAGGATTTGTTAGGTATGGCCGGTATGCAGGAAGTTATGAAAATGCTGAACCAGCAGGGCGCTCGTGCAGGCATCGTATTCGCAGGACTGAGTCAGAATGTAGATGAGCTACGTAAACAGTTGGGTACAGCCAAGGTTGCCTATGAAGAGAATATCGCCATACAGAATGAGTTTGACAAGATGAACGAGACCACTGCCGCAAAGTGGGAGAGGTTGAAGAACCAGGTCGAAGAAATGTTTGTAAGTGACACGGCGCAGCGTTATCTCGGAGTTCTGATTGATTTGCTGCGAAGACTCATAGATTTGATTACCGGACCGCTTAGAGCTTCACTTTTGACAATCCTCACTCTTGTAGGCTTGTTAAAGATTGGATTAGGTGCAGGGGTGGTAAATGCCGTCAATAGTGTAATCAATGTATTTAAGTATTGGCGTATAGCCATTGGATTGGTTTCTTTGGAAATGAAGGCAATGAGTGCTGCACAGTGGGGTAATATCTTCACTGCCATAGCAGGTGCTGTGCTTATACTGGTAATGCAGCTCAAGAGTGCAGCGGGAGCTATGTCTGCCGTAGAGAAGGCTGTGGCAGACCTGGAGGAAGAATACAGGAAGGGTGTGAAAGCGATAGAAGACCACTTCCGTGCAGAGGCAAAATCCAGCGTAGAATTGGAGAACAAACGCAAGAAACTGGAAGAACTAAAGAAAGCGGGTAAGGATACTGCTGATGCGGAGAAAGAACTGGAAAGGGCTAATATCAAACATGCAGAATCCATTCGCGAAATCAACTCCAAGTATAGTGACTACCTCGGTTATATGCTTAGTGAGACTACCAGCGCAGAACAATTAGCAGCGGCCCGTGAGCTTATCAATGCCAGGTTACGTGAAACAATCACATTGAAGCAGAGAGAGGCTGGTCTGGCTAATGTTGAGGAGAAATATGGCAAGGATGTCAATGAGAAAGGCGGAGCACTGGAAAGACGAATAAACCAATATTTCCCGAATAATTATCGAAAGTCTGCGGCCATCTCAAGTGAAATCCGTATAGCAGCCGAGAAAAATGCTGATAACAAACAGGCTTTCGAGAAGGAAGTCCGGAACATCTTGAAGAACAACCTCAAAGATTACAAAGGTGGACCAGGAAAAGCAAATAAGGATTGGGTAACCACTCAAATATTAGGAGCAGCAAAAGATTACAGAGAAGCCATCTCTAAATACAACGAAGAAGAAAAGAACGTATATGCACATTATGACGCTAAAGATACTGTTGCCAGAGATAACGCACGCGAAAAGACCAATGCCACATTAAATACTATCCTGAAAGATTGGAATAAAGCAAGAGAAAATTTTGAGAAAGCTCAGGGAGATGCAAAGAAACAGGCAGCTGTGGAGATGTATCAGCAGCAACGCAACTATGCGAATGCCTACAAGAACAATTCCGGATATTTTGAGAATGACAAGAGAGCATCTGTCTATGAAAAGAATATCAAGAACATGAGCAGCTTTGAGAAGAGGTTGCGTAATGTTGCAGGCAAAGAAATAAGTGCCATTGACCAGAAAGAGCGCGTAGACACAAAAACCACAAATACCAACTTGACTAACGGTAACAATAACAGTCAGAGGAATCCTTATGGCACCGATGAAGAAGCAGCATCTACCGACTGGAAGAAGATGACGGGTAAGCAGTTGGTGGCACGTCGTGAACAGATGAACAAGTTTGTCAATGCTCTTCAGAACGACACCGATGTTAAGGCAGTGTTGGCAGAGGATGCCGCACTCATGAAAGCCTTTAAGGGCAGACAGGCAGACATGCGAAGTGTGATAGAATGGTACAACACCGAGCGCTTAAAGATACAGGAAGAACTGCACGCACGTCACCTCACGAACACCGGTGACTGGATGGATCCGAAGGCACAGAGACGGGCAAAGAACCAAATAAAGGATGATATGAAGTATTATCTTGATGAGCTCGATGCCTACTATACTGAGCGCAAGGCGAAAATCCAGGATGCTCAAAACGATGGAGAAATCAGTGAGGCAGAGGCACAGAACCGCACTCTTGCCAACGAGGCAGAATGGAGAAAGCGTCGTGCGGAGTTACAACAGTTGTATGCTGACAAGGCAGAGAAAGTGGCAAGCGATGAGCAGCAAGCCATATTCAATATCATATCTGAGCGCACAGGTGATACTGCAGACTTCGTACAGAAGGACATTTACCAGACTGTGAAGTTTATCAGGGCTATCGGCGAGAAAAGCCGTGTAGCTGCGGAGAAGATAAAAGGGTCACTTGACAAGGAAACTGAGAAAGACTTCCTGCGTCAGCGTCAAGCCGTAGGCAAACACCTGGATGCCATTCAGGCTATCCTTGACAAGGAACGTCCGTTCAATGGTATTACCAAGGACTTGCAGGATAACCTCACGACGATGGGCATACTGACAGCACACCTGAACAAAGAGCGTGACGAGTTGATGGCGAAGAATGCCGACATGACGGAGTTCAACCATAAACAGTCAGAAGAGATGTTCAAGGAGCTGGCATTTCTCCTCCGTGAATCAGAGACAGCGTTCTCTACTACCGCAGAGGAACTGATGCAACGTGCAGCAAAAGCCGGACTGCAAGCATGGGTGGACGAGATGAAAAATAATCCACAGATGCAAGAAGGTCTGATGGCACAGCTACGTTCTACCTATGATGCTGTGCAGGATGCCATCAAGAAAGAGGCAACCATCATCAAGAGGCAGCTGGAAACGCAGTGGAGCGACGTTCTGCCAGGTGCCGACATGAGCAGAAAGGATACTTTTGAAAAAGCCATCAGCGACCTCGGGCTTATGGGCGATCAGGTGAACCGTGCGAACAATCTGATAAGCGCAGGACCTGCATCGCAGCGTGTGGCAGACAAACTCGCCATAAAGCAGTTAGAGGTTCAACTGCGAATGCAACAGGTTTACTATGCTATGATGCAGAAGATAGGCAATGAGCGTGTTCGCCAGTTGAATGCTTCTGCACAAGCCAGCAAGCGTGAGGCAGAAGCCCTGAAGAAACAGACTGAGGAACTGAAGAAACAAGGCAGATTAGAAGAAGCAGAGCAGGTTGCCCTCGATGCACAGAATGCAGAACGCAGGGCGCTGAACGCCTCCTTTGATGCAGAGTACGCTCAGAAATCACTTAACCTTGCCAAGACGAAAGAACTGGCAGAGGAGGAGAAGCAGCGTGTTGCCATACAGAACCAGTTGGAAGAGAGCCAGAACCGTCTCTATACGCAGTTGCGGGAATTGGCAGGACTTATGACATCTTCTTTGCAGTCACTCTTCGAGGCAAGCCATGCAGGTGACGCAGAGTACTATAATGAGTTGGCAAAACTGAACCTGACGGGCAGCGGTGGACCGGGTGCGGGCACTTATATCGTGATTGAAAACGAAGGCACCGAAGACGCAACTGCCCATTACGAATATCTCGACCAACGTCAGGCGCTCGAGAGACAGCGTGAGATAGAGCAGCAGAATGCCGTAGCAGACGCATGGAAGAAGGTGATGGACGACATCAACATGAAGATGTCGGATATGATTACCGACCAAGTGAATGCAATGCTACAGAATGCCAGTGTTGATGCTAATACTCAGGCTGTAATCAAGAATACCGAGGCTATCTATGCTTCTATGGGTGCAAGAGATAAAGGTGAGAGCATTGATGTTAACAACGCAAACATTCCTGCTCCAGATCTACCCGGACCAGAGGATTATCAAGGTGACAGCGAGGGGTACGTAAACGCCATCAATGGTGGCGGCATGAGCATACCGACTGAATCCCCTGACGTACCTTATATGCCTGGGCCGGATGAGTATCTTTCTGTAGAGGAGATGAAGCGGTTAGCCAGTGACGAGACAACAGAAACTATTGTCAAGAATGCAAAGAAGCAATCGGACACGCAGACGGAAACTAACGAGAAGATGAAAAGTAGCACTCAGAGTCTCTTTGCAAAGATGACGCAGGCAGCCAACCTATATGGCATTGCATATCAGACGATGAGTAATGATAATCTGGACTCAGCTCAGAAGTTTGAGATGATTGCTCTGCAGGCAGCGGGTAATGCAGCAATAGCAGGTCTGACGGCCAAATGGGGAGAAGACTCAGGAGAAGTAGCAGGTTCACTACCTGCTATCTTGGCAAAGTGCCTGAAAATAAATCCTATCTGGGGTACTGTCATTTTTGCTGCTCTCTCAGCTACGCTTGGTGGTCTTATGGGTATCGCAGCTTCAAAGATTGCGAAAAGCAAGGCTCAGATTTCGCAAGCTACTGGAGCGTCAGTTGGTGCCGGCCGTCTCTCAACAGGTATGCTCACCTATGCCGAGGGTAACGTCAACGAGTTCACAGACCCTGCATCGCTGACACCAGGCAGGCAGTACAACGTGGATGCTGCTGACGGCAGGACATACCGTGCCCGCTATATGGGTAACAACCCGAAGACACATCTTACCAACGGTCCGGAGTTCCACCTGAGCGGAGAGAAAGGCCGCGAGATGATTATCGACGCAGGTACTACCCGCCAGATAACCATGAACGAAACGGGAATATGGCACGCTATCCAGACCCTCAGCGGCGGCGGACGTATTGCTGCCATACGTCGCGGAGGTGGTGGAATGAGAGCCTTCGCCGACGGTAATGTCTCAGAGTTTGGGGATATGAGCAACATAGGCGACACAGGCAGCATGGGTGTCGCTACCGAGCAGACCGTGGCACTGCAGGCTTCGATTGACCGTCAAAGCGATTTGTTGGAGCGTGCGCTGACAGAGGGCATCAAAGGAGTATTCAATGTCTATGGCAAGGACGGTCTTGTAGATAGTTACGATCGTGGAAAGAAAACACTTAACAGACATGGAGAGAAGTATTGATATTGACCTCGTTATCCCGATGGTATTCCCGCATGACACAGAGTGGCAGCGGGAGTACCGTCGGTGCCACAGCGGCGATGCCACGAAAAACGTAAGGTGGCGCAGCTGGGGTACAGAAGAGTTGCTGGTGCAGTGCGTGATGAAATGGATGCCGTGGATACGACACATCCATCTTCTCCTTGCGAGCGAGTCGCAGGAGCAGCCGTGGATGACAGAGCAGAGAGTAAAAAGTCAGAAGGTAATAGTCCACTATCACAAGGACTTTATTCCTGAACAGTATCTGCCCTGCTATACATCGTGCTGCATAGAGATGTTCCTGCACAGGATTCCAGAACTGAGTGAACATTTCATCTATGGAAACGATGACATGTTTCCCCTGTCTCCCTTGGAGCCGGAGGACTTCTTCCGTACGCAAGAGCCGCACGGACCGGTATTACCTTGCCAACGACTGACGGAGAACCCTTTTCCTGCAAACCCTAATACCTTCCAGCGGAAATGCCTGAACCAACAGAACATGGTGGCGAAGCCGTTTGGAAAGCATTATGCAAAGACGTGGCTGAAGAACGGGCATTCGATGGCACCTATGCTGAAAAGCGTATGTGAGAAAGTGTGGCAGCTCCACGGTGATGAGATAAGGCGTTACCTGTCTCCGATGAAGAGGGACGAACATTCATACAGTCAGTATGTGTATGTACTGTACCAACACTTTGCAGGACTGTACGTAGGACATCAACCCAGGATACAATATGTAGGGAAGGGGACGCCCACGAATGGCTTGGCAGCAATTATCCGTGACCCAGAAGCGGGGATTGTCTGCTTCAACGATAATGAGCATATCAGTGATTGGGAAAAGAGAGCAAAGACCGTACAAGAGGAAATAAGCAAGAAACTAAAAGCGGGAGGCACGGCATTAACAGTCACGCCAGAGCCCAGACCACTGGCTTGCATAGTACATTACAATACGCCGAAGCTGACGAAGGCTGCGGTTCTGTCATTATGGAAGCATACCCCCGGAGTGAGGATTACTGTATTTGACAACAGTGACAAACTGCCGATTGCCGGATGCGAGCAGTGGAATGAACTGCTGGATA
>Ga0247608_10002479_pt1 | contig 23036 bp, 11 predicted proteins | sample 176DNAGHGlowgp2_FD_193490 | JGI IMG/M metagenome (GOLD analysis project Ga0247608, IMG submission 193490) | Sheep rumen microbial communities from Palmerston North, Manawatu-Wanganui, New Zealand - 1766 DNA GHGlow gp2 | ecosystem: Host-associated > Mammals > Digestive system > Stomach > Rumen ...
CGAGATTTGCAAAATCTTCATTATAGAACAACGTTTCGGGGGTGATATCACCATTCTCACAGACATAGCCGATGATCTGGTTGACGTATTCGTCTTGGAGGGCATTCAGGGGACTGTTGTTCAGGAACTGAGAGAACTTCTCTTTGGCCAATTGCCTATCCACACCCACGATGGAGCGGATGAAGGCAGCCACGCTGTCGCCGCAAATCATCTCCTTGCGGTTGATATACTTCTCATACTCTTCCTTCGAACCTAACTCCTTCCAGCAGATGCGCTCGAGCTCGGAGATGTCGGCATCGGTAAGCTTTTCGAGTCGCTTGATCTTCTTGATGACATCAAGGTCACGATGGTCATTGAGGTAGTCGAGGATACGGGTGTGGTAATCGGTTTCGAAGACGGGTTTCTTGACCCCTGTCTTCTCCTCAAAGGTGTCCGAAATGTCGATGTAGAACCTTTCGTGCATCGAGCCCATGGTCACATAGACGATGTCCCTGAGTTCCTGACGGACTTTTTCGAGCCTATCGAGCGAAGGTGCTTTCCAGAAAGCTGGGTTACTGATCGCTTCGATGGTGGGCATGTGGTCCTTGACGGCGGGAATCGTCGCCTTGCGCTTCAGCTTCTCGGCAATGCGCATCACCTTGTTCTTGCTACGTGTGGCATCATAGTCGAAAAGCAAATACGAAAGCATGATGTTGAACATCAAGGCGTCGAACATGCGGGCCTCGTTCTCGTTCTTCTCCTTGAAGAGGATTGGAGCAATCTTTTCCTTCAGTTCAAGAGCATCCAGTTCGGAGATGAAGACCCAATTGTCCTTGTTCTTGAACTTGACTACGGTTTCCCAGACAATCCTTACCGAGGCAAACAATTCGTTGAGCTGGGCGACCTGGTCGAACAGTTCGTCCTTCAACTGCTGGCAGAATGCCTTGGCAAACTCGTCGCTCTGATATTTCTGATGCTGGAGCGTGACGGCGACATCGAGCTTCAAGGCAAACAGGCGTTCGGTGAGCGAAATGGATGCCAATGGCTCCCTGCCGTTGCTCCCGCTGCCGAAATATTCGAAGTTCTCGCACCAATCGAAGATGTAGAACTCCGTCTTGTCGGAACCATCGGCGAAGATGTGTTCGCAAAGACGTGTACCACGGCCTACCATCTGGATATACTTGATCTTGCTATAGACGGGCTTGAAGAAAACGAGATTCAATATCTCAGGCACATCGATGCCCGTGTCGAGCATATCGACCGATACGGCAATCTGCGGCATCTTCGTACTTATCTTGAAATTGTCGATGATGTCCTGGGCATATTTCACGCTATAGTCAATGAGCTGACAGAATTTGCTGCCAAGGTGCGGATAGAGCGCATAAAAGCGATCGACGATGAGCTGTGCATGGTCGTGATTGTAGGCGAAGATGACCGTCTTGCCTATCAGGTCGCCATTCTGGACCTTCAGGCCGTTCGTCATCAGGTCCTGCAGCACGATGTCAACGGTGCCCTTGTTGAAGATGTAGTCGAACAGTTCCTTCTTCTCGATGTTGCGTGGCGTCTTTTCCTGCAGTTCGCCTGTTTCCATCTCCCTCTTGGCCTTTTCATATTCCCAGGCCTTGTCGAGTTGTTCCTTCTCTTCTTCGCTGAGCGTGTCGTATTTGATGCCCTCGCGCATTCGTGTGGTGGTGCGTGAGATGGGGTTGTAACCCACGAGGTAATGTTCCTGCTCGGCTTCCTCCTGCGAATACGAGAAGTTGGGCTCGCCACTCTCCAGGTGGAACAGCTCGTAGGTGCTGCGGTCCACCTCGTCGCGTGGTGTAGCAGTAAGGCCTACCAGGAACGCATCGAAGTAGCTGAAGATGGCCGTGTATTTACCGAAGATGGAACGATGCGCCTCGTCGAGGATAATCAGGTCGAAACGACCGATGGAAAACTCCTTGTCCTCCGCGTCGATGTAGTTGATCATCGTCTGGTAGGTGCTGAACATCAGACGTGCCTTCTTCTCTTCTTCCTTGGCACCTGTGAGAGTGCAAGTAGTATATTCGGGCAGCAGCTTGCTGAAGTTCCGATAGGCCTGATCGACCAACGTAATGCGATCGGCAAGGAACAGTACGTTCTTAACCCAGTGTTTTCGCAGGAGTACGTCACAGAGAGAAATGGCGGTGCGTGTCTTGCCCGTGCCTGTAGCCATAACCAGAAGGGCACGCCGATGCTGCTCGTTGAGATGCTGGCAAACGGCACGGATGGCTCGCTTTTGGTAATCGCGGTTGGTGATGTTGTCGTTTATACCCAGGTCCTTCAGCTCGACGCGGTACCTTCGTGCTATGATCCATTCGAGGTCTTCCAATGTGTGGAAGCCTAGGACGGGACGAGGAGGATAGCCGAGGCCGTCGATAATCTTTGTGGAGAACCCATTCGAGTAATAGATGACAGGGCGAATGCCGTACTGCTTTTCCAGACAATCGGCGTACAACTCGGCCTGATGCTTGCCTTTTGCTTCGTCCACGCTGGTACGCTTGGCCTCCACAACGGCCAAAGGCTTGCCATCCTTGCCATAGAGGACATAGTCGCAATAGCCCACGCCCTTGCCGTTGGGCATACCTTCGACCTCGATCTCGATGCCTGCCTTGCATGGGACGGGGGCATTTTCCTTGTCGAGCACCTCCCAACCTGCTTCACGCAGCATAAGGTCGATGAAGAGGCGACGCGTTTCAGCTTCGGTGAAGTCATCCACCTCGACGGTAACTTCGATGGGCTTTGTAACATTCTCGGGAGGAACAGCCTGGACGAACTCGCTGTTAGGCTCGGGAACTTCGGGCTGAGGTGCAACGAAGGGAGCCTGCTTCTTGGGTATTAGCTCCTTGTCGAAAGGAGCCAAGGCATTGAGCACACCGAACTTCAAGAGGATGCCTCCAATCAAGTTGTAGGTATTGAGAAGGGCGAAATAGGCCTCCTTGCGCGTGGTGCCTCCTTGATGGACGGCGACGTTGCCGATCTTTCGGATATAGTGGGTGGCCATCGAGAGGGGGCGGTCGTCTTTCACAAGGTCGGCGTAGGGGGCACCCGTGATCAAGTCGAAGAGGGTGGCACGTTCTTCGACGACCTTGTTCTTCAGTTTATAGACGGCACGCACCATCCATTCCAATGCCTTGCGGCAGTTGGCAGCGCAGTTGTCGTAGTCCGTCTGCTGAGTCATTTCTGCTGCATTGCAGAAAGTGTAGAGGGTACTCAGCTCGGGTATGTCCTTTAGGTAATCGAAGTTCTTCATAACTTGGGTTGTTGGGTGATTATTCGAACCAATACTGCATGCGGGATGCAAGAAGGGTTTCGAGGTCCTTGATAGCTGTTTGGACTTCCTGCTTCAGTCGCTCGATGGCTTCCACTCGCTCGGCGAATTGGTGCTGGAGGGAAAAGGGAGGGACCATTATATTGAGAGCCTTGATAAAAGCTTGACTTGCCATCTTGAAATCGCCATTACCAATCAACATAAACTCATTATACTGATTCATAAGATGAAAAAAGACATATTCTGAAACGAATTCTTTTGTTTCATTCACCTTAATGAAGGCAATATTTTGATTTGTGGAAGTTTTTGTTCTTAATAATGCAACTTTACCAATTGTAGCTCCGACCAAGGCTACAAGAACCGTTCCTTCTTCAAGCATTTTGGCACTCGAATGTCTTAATCCTTCTTCCGTGATGAACTTCCCATCGGTCTCTGTAATAACAGAATTTTGACACATATTTGAGCCAATCCATGGAATCGTTCCATTATCCCAATAATCAGGCACAGATTTCGAAGGAGTTCCACCTGAACCAATAGTAAAACAATCACTATATTTCTTCACCTCCCATTCCTTTTCATTAGTGATAGGGTCGCCAAACATCTCGTAGAAGATGGATTGGGCGAGGGTGTCGAGGTCCTTTAGTTGGGATTTCTTTAGGGCTATTAACTCGTTTATCTTGTCGAGCTCGGAGACGATGGATTGCTGTGAGGGAAGAGGGGGAACGGGGATGCTAATTTCCTTCAACAACTTATAATGACGTGAATATCCTAAACTCGGAATATTATACCATTGAAGATAGAAAAATAAGAACTTAGCATTGAGGAACTCCTTTGGAATAAGGATTTTTACTCCGTCAGCGCCTACCACAAAATCAAAATCCACATATTTCAACACTCGTGTATGATCGCCAAAGATGACAACTGGGTTATCTATATGATATAACAATGAAGAATCATCACAGTAACCTGATACTAACTTGTCTTCTTGTGAGACAATCGGATATCTGGTTCCTGAGTTATATTCAGAGGTTTGCACTTGCTTTGCCTTAGGTGCCTTCACTAAACATTCCTCAAAATTCTTATATGTCCATCCTTCCTTCACTACACTCATGGCTTCAGCATTTCAGATAGTTCGTTATAGCTTTTCTGATACTCGCTCTCGGTCTGTTCGAGACGGGCGAGGATGGTGGGGACGGAGTCGTATTCGACCTTTACACGCTCCACCTCCTTATACTTGTTGATGGAGAGGTCGTAGCCGTTATCGCGGATTTCGTCGGCGGTGACGAAGAAACTTTGATCCTTGCGAGTGCGCTGCTCCTCATCGGCGAGGTTATGATAACGCTTGACGATGTCGGGGATGTCGTTGTCGGCAATTTTGTTGCGCTTGTCATCGAGTGAGAAGCCATCGGCCTTCATGTCGTAGAACCACACCTTGTCGGTGCTCTTGCTGTTGGTCTTGGTGAAGATAATCACTGCGGTAGATACACCGGCATAGGGCTTGAATACACCTGAGGGCATCGAAATCACTGCCTGCAGCTTTTGATTATCGACCAGTTCCTTGCGTAAGGCAATATGTGCATTGGATGTGCCGAACAGCACACCATCGGGCACGATGCTTGCACAACGTCCGCCCAGTTCGAGCATACGGATGAACAGAGAAATGAAGAGAAGTTCGGTCTTCTTGGTCCTTGACATGGCAAGCAGAGACGGGTTAACCATCTCATAATCGAGGCTGCCAGCGAACGGAGGATTGGCCATGCAGAGGGTATAGTAATTCTCCAGTTTGTTCTGGTTCGATAAGCTGTCCTGGGCGAGAATCGTGGGGTTATCGACGCCATTCAGCATCAGGTTCATCGAGCCGATGCGCAACATCTTGGGGTCGGTATCGAAGCCACTGAACATCCCTTGACGGAAATGATTCTGATTCTTTGCCTTTAGCATCTCGTAGATATATTCCTCCTTGATGAACTTGGCACATTCGACAAGGAAGCCGGCAGTTCCCATCGCTGGATCACAGATGCGGTCGTCAATCTTCGGTTCCATCAGTGCCACCATCATGTGGATGATGTGGCGAGGTGTGCGGAACTGACCATTGGTGCCAGCTGCTGCCATCTTGCCGAGCACGTATTCGTAGACATCGCCCATCGTGTCGCGATTGTTCATGTCGAGTTCCTGAATGCCCTCCACCACTTTGACCAGCGTACGTGGCTGCTGGATGAGGAAGACGGCATCGTTCATGAAGCGGCTATAGGCCGAAGTCTTCTCGTCGCTGATGTTCTTGATGAACGTGAAGACATCGAAGCGCACCGTGTCGAACATTTGTTCGGGTGTGAAGTTCTTGAACACGTTCCACCTCAGCGTATTATAAGGCACATCCTTTCCCGTGTCGGGATTGTGCCAGTTGCCGCTCTTGAAAACGACTTTCGAATCATCGAGTGAAGATATTCCAAATGCCTGTGCCGTCGCCTCCTGGTTGAGCTGCGCATCGTCCAGCATCTTCATAAAGAAGAGATAAGTCATCTGCTCCAGCACGTCGATGGAGTTCGTGATGCCTCCCGTCCAGAAGCTCATCCAGATGGCATCGATTTGGGTTTTTATGTTACCTGTGATCATATATTACGTAATGTTCCGATAGGCGTTAGCCAAGATAATTTGTGTTTATTGGGTGCAAATATAACATTTTTCCATTATTGTTCCAATAAGATTTTCAAAAAATTGTGTTTTTGCACTTGTTTTTCTCATTTTCGCCCCAAATCTCCGTAAAGAAAGGCTGATAAAAAGCAAGCAACACTTTGTAAGGATGGCTTGCAACATTAACTTTAATAACTCCGTAAGCCTGTAAAGATATCCATATCTCCCAACATATCCAAACATTTGATTGAAAAAAGTGCTTTTTTCAATTTCTTCTTGGAGATTGAGGAAATAATCACTATCTTTGCGGCCCATTTTTATTAATGAAGGCAAAATGGAAATACATTTGTGTGTGATAAAATTAAGCAGGCTAATCCGTGAGGACCAGCCTGCCTTTTTGAATTTGGTACGCGTGAGTGCCCAATCTAACTAATAAAATAAGCCCCCGAAACAGCCTTACGCAAATCTTTCACGCTGCCAAAATACACCTTTTTGAGATTTTTGTTCTGCCATATTCTACACCTTTTTGAGATTTCTTGCAAGAGTTTTGTTGAAAAAAATTAAAAAATGATTGTATTACCTACTCCAATTTGCAAATTTAACCAATTTATCCAAATAGATAACAAAAACATACAATTTTGCAATAAAAAAATAAGTGTGCAAAGATAACCATATTCCCCAACATACCCAAACATTTGATTAAAAAAGCACTTTTTTCAATTTCTTCTTGGAGATTGAAAAAAAAAACACTATCTTTGCGGCGGAAAATTTGATAGATAGGGTATCGCTGCTACTATGATTCAACGAATTGGACAAATCTTTGTATTGATTGCACTCTCGATGATGCTGGTCATCATGGGGAGCAGTCCTGCGTTGATACATTGCAATATGGCTGGGACTTGGAAGCTGAGTGTCTTCAAGATGCTGGATTCGCAACCTGCGAAGATGTGCTGCGAGGCCGCTCCGGTTGAGGAGGAGACTTGCTGCATGGCAGAAGCTGTGGAAGAGGAGATGTGCTGCGAGTCTACTTCTGAAAATGAGATGGAGAGCTGCATGGAGATCGTGCCGATGACCATCCAGCCTACTATTACCTGTGACGATAATGTCGAAATACCTACACCTGCCGAAATAGTGCCACTGATGGCACTGTTGGGCATCTGCATCGATAACTGGCTGCTGCAGACTGAGCAGACCCAGAACCGAAATCTTATTGATGACCATCTGATAGTGCCTCCGAGGGAGGTACTATGCCATAACTGTGTCCTTTTGTGTTAAGGCGTCTTGCCTGAAAGTCGGTCTGCCGTTCCTTGATAGGGATGGCATGTGCTGCGTTTGCGTACTTTTGTTTTTCTTTAACACGAATTGTCATGAATTAATCACGAATTTGTTATGAATTTATTTATGTGGTTCATATATAAAAAATAGCGATAATTGGTGTTGAAATAATATGTGTCATGCTTGATAAAATCATAAATTATTTTCTGAGGAACAGGATCGTCACGCTATTCCTGTTGTTGGCCGTTGTGCTCGGTGGCATCGTGACTGCCCCATTCAACTGGGACAATGACCTGGTGCCACGCGATCCGGTGGCGGTGGATGCCATCCCCGATGTGGGCGATAACCAGCAGATCATTGCCACCGAATGGATGGGCCGTTCGCCCAAGGACATACAGGACCAGGTGACCTATCCGCTGACCACCGCCCTGCTGGGCATTCCCGGGGTGAGGACCATTCGCAGTACCTCGATGATGGGTATGTCGTTCATCTATATCATCTTCGAGGAGGATGTGGAGTTCTACTGGAGTCGTTCGCGCATCCTTGAGAAACTCAATTCCCTGCCGACGGGACTGCTTCCTGCCGGCGTACAGCCTACCCTTGGACCCGATGCCACTGCACTGGGACAGATCTTCTGGTACACCCTCGAGGGACGTGACCCCGAGACAGGTGAACCTACACCCGGATGGGATCCACATGAGCTGCGCACCATCCAGGACTTTGACGTGCGTTATCAGCTCAGCGCCGCTGCGGGAGTGAGCGAGGTTGCCAGCGTGGGCGGATATGTGAAGGAGTATCAGGTGGATCTTGACCCCGATGCCCTGCGCAGCTACGGCATCAGCCTAAATCAGGCGATGCTGGCCGTACTCAACTCGAACATCGACGTGGGCGCGGGCACCATGGAAATCAACAAGGCCGAATACATCATCCGCGGACTGGGCTATGTGAAGACGCTGAAGGACATCGAGGAGGCTGCCATCACATCGGTGGGTGGCGTGCCTGTCCAGGTCAAGGACGTGGCGCACGTGTCGTTTGGACCAGGTGACCGCCGCGGAGGCCTTGACAAGATGGGCCAGGAAGCCGTGGGAGGCGTTGTCGTGGCTCGTTACGGCAGCAACCCGATGGAGGTGATCACCAACGTGAAGAAGCAGATTGACATCCTTTCGGCAGGTCTGCCCGAAAAGAAGCTTGCCGACGGCCGCACCTCGAAGGTGACGGTGGTGCCCTTCTACGACCGCACACAGCTCATCAAGGAGACCATCGGCACCCTCGAGGATGCCTTGCTGCACGAAATCATGATCTGCATCATCGTGGTGCTGATACTCGTCATCAACCTGCGTGCTTCGGTGGTCATCAGTGCCATGCTTCCGTTGGCCGTGCTGTCGACCTTCATTGTGATGAAGCTGGTTGGCATCGAGGCCAACATCGTAGCCTTGTCGGGCATCGCCATCGCCATCGGTGTGATGGTCGATGTGGGAGTGGTCTTTATGGAGAACATCGTCAGGCGCATGGAGGAGAAGGCGGGAGGCCGCTATCGCACCATACACCTGCGCGGCAAGGAACTCGAGGACCTGATCAGTGAGTCGGCATCGGAGGTGTCGGGTGCTGTGCTGACCGCCATGGCTACCACCATCGTCAGCTTCCTGCCCATTTTTGCCATGGAGGCGCAGGAAGGAAAGATGTTCCAGCCCCTGGCCTTCACCAAGACCTTCGCTTTGCTGAGTGCCCTCGTGCTGGGCTATGTGGTGCTGCCTACCCTGGCGTATTGGGTGTTCTCGATACCGAGGCCACAGCGCTGGGCCAAAAGGATCCTGGGTCGAAAGGACGGAACGGAGAAATACAATGAGAAGAAGTACCACATCGGCAAGCTGAAGTTCACCGCTAATCATCTGCTGATAGGTGTGATCGTACTCTTGGCTACCTATGTGCTCACCTCGCACTGGCTGCCCCTTGGCCCCGACAACGGCATCGTTGCCAACTATCTGCTTGTCGTCTTCATCATCGGAGCCGTGCTGGGTATGTTGTGGGTGTTCCAATACTACTACGAAAGGATGTTGCGCTGGGTGCTTGTCCATCGTTGGGTGTTCATGACGATTCCCACACTGATCATTGCCTTCGGCCTGTGGATATGGAGCGGACTGGGCAAGGAGTTCATGCCATCGCTCGACGAGGGTTCGTTCATGCTGATGCCCACCTCGATGCCGCATGCGGGTGTGGAACAGAACCTCGAATACTGCCGCATCCTGGACCGCAGGCTTTCGGCCATCCCCGAAGTGGAGAGTGCCGTGGGCAAATGGGGACGCGTGGAAAGCGCCCTCGACCCCGCACCGATCCAGATGTACGAGACCACGATCAACTACGTGCCCGAATACATGCTCGATGCCAACGGACATCGACAGCGTTTCCGTACCGATGCCACGGGTGCATTCGTGCTCAAGGATGGAAGCACCTACGACCCCGAAACGCAATGGCGCAAGGTGCCGAAGGATAGCCTGATTCCGGATTCGGACGGACGTTATTTCCGTCAATGGCGCCGCAACATACGTTCGAAGGATGACATCTGGGATGCCATCACCGAGGCTGCCAACCTGCCAGGACTGACGGGTTCGCCCAAGCTTCAGCCCATCGCAACACGCCTCGTCATGCTTTCGACAGGCCTCAAGTCGCCCATGGGCCTCAAGGTCTATGGTCCCGACCTCGAGAGCATCGAGCAGGCAGGTCTGCAGTTTGAACAGGCCCTGCGCGAAATGGACTTCATCAACACGAATTCGGTGTTCTACGACCGCTCGACGGGTGCTCCCTACATCGAGATAGCTCCCGACCGCGAGAAGCTCGGTCGCTACGGCATCTCGATACAATCGGTTCAGAATGTGATTGAGACTGCCATTGGAGGCATGGCAGAGGGCAACACCGTGGAAGGACGCGAGCGCTTCAAGATACGTGTGCGCTATGCACGCGAATACCGCAATGATCCCGAGTCGTTGGCCAGCATACTGGTGACGGCTCCCGATGGCACACAGATTCCCTTGGGCCAGGTGGCCGACATCCGCTTTACGAAAGGTGCCACGATGATCAACAGCGAGAACACCTACCTGCTGGGCTATGTCACCTTCGACAAGGCGGGCAAAGAGGCAGAGGTCAACGTGGTGGAAAGGGCCGACAAGGTGCTCAAGCAGAAGGTGGCAAGCGGCGAGATCGTTTTGCCCAAGGGTGTCACCTTCCAGTTTACGGGAAGCTACGAGCAGCAGCATCACGCGATGCAACGCCTTAAGGTGGTGATTCCTGTAGCCCTGCTCCTGATTCTGCTGATCCTCTACTTCCAGTTCGGCACCATCCCCGCCTCACTGATTCACTTCTCGGGTGTCTTCATGGCGTTTGCGGGAGGCTTCATCATGCTGTGGCTCTATGGGCAGGACTGGTTCCTCGACATCACGATAGCGGGCGTCAACATGCGTGACCTGTTCGGGATGCATCAGATCAATCTGAGCGTGGCCGTCTGGGTGGGCTTCATCGCCCTCTTTGGCGTGGCTACCGACGACGGCGTGCTGATGGGCACCTATATCCATCAAACCTTCCTGCATCGCCAGCCCAAGTCGAAGGAGGAAATCATCGAAGCTGTGGTCGAAGCAGGGCGCAAACGCGTGCGTCCGGCCTGCATGACCACTGCCACCACCCTCATCGCGCTGCTGCCTGTGCTTTCGTCGACGGGCAAGGGTGCCGACATCATGATTCCGATGTCGATACCGACCTTCGGTGGTATGATCATCCAGGAGCTGACGATGTTCATAGTGCCGGTGCTGCAATGCTGGTGGCGAGAGAGTGCGCTGCGGCATCATTAACGTGAATTCGCGATAATTATATGTGGTTTTTAACACGAATTGTCATGAATTAATCACGAATTTGTCATGAATTTATTTAAAAGAACACGAATCTCACAAATCACACGAATCTACAAAACTAAAAGATATATTTGCGTTAATTCGCGATAATTCATGTTCAAAATAAAAATATGAAACGATATACATTATTAATTGTTATAATTGCGGCATTGCAATGCAGGGTTGCGGCGGAACAACAGGTGGATAGTCTGTACGCGTATATGATGACGGCGGTAGAGAACAGTCCGAGGACCAAGGCAGCATTGCAGAGCTACAAGGCTGCGCTCGAAGCCGTCTGTCCGGCCAGCACCATCGGTGATCCGGAACTGTCGGTCAACTGGTATCCCAGCCCCATGGAACTGGTGAACAGCCGACAGGTAGCCACCTTCGGACTGATGCAGATGTTCCCCTGGCCCGGTTCGATGAAGGCTGCCCGCCGAGAGAAGGAGTGGCAGGTGGAAAAGGCGTACGAGATGTACCGTATGGAAGGCATCGACCTTGCCTATCAGGTGGAGGAAAAATGGTATCAGATCCTTGCGACACAGGAGAAGATAACCGCCCTCGGGCAGAATATCGCGTTCCTGAAGCAAATCCAGGAAACCGCGCTCTATCAGTACAAGTCGCCTTCGAACGGCAGGATGAAGGCCAACATGAGCGACCAGCTGCGCCTCCAGACCGAGGAACTGAGCCTCGAGGAACAGCTTGAGACGGCACAGACCGAGCTTGCGCTCCAGAAGCAGCAACTCAACCTGCTGATGCATCGCGAGGCTGACAGCGACATCGTCACTCCCGACAGCATCGTGCTGCGCGAGATGCCCATCGTCTCGATGGACGACATCGAGAACGCAAGTCCGGAACTGGCAGCCATCCGCAACGAGCAGAATGCCCTCGAGCAGACCGAAAGGAAGATGCGCAACATGGGGCGCCCTATGCTGGGCGTTGGGGCACAATATATGCTCAACGAGGAGACCAAGATGCCAAGGATGGCAGACATGAACGGCAAGGACATGTGGATGGCGATGTTCAAGGTCAGCCTTCCCATCTATCGGCGCAAGACCAATGCCTCGATACGGGAGGCCCAACTGATGCAAAATGCCGCCGCCGAAAAGTACGCCAGCCAGCGGGATGCCCTCGAAAGCCAATGGCTCGGCATCGTGCAGAGAGCCGAAGAGAGCAAACGCAAGATCAGACTGCTCAGCCAGCAACTCGACCTCGTGGACCGTACCCTCGAACTGATGCGCGCCGAATATGTGGCTGAAACAACCCTCCTCTCGGACCTGCTCGAAACCGATCGCCAACGCGTCGCCCTTGCCCTGAAACTTGCAGAAGCCAAGGCCAGGTACAACACGACAGTGGCCCAGATGGAAAAGATAGCAGCACTCAACGGCGGCAGCCTGCAGACGGAAGAGGCATGCAGAAACAAATAAATAGGAATTCAAACAAGAACAAATATGAATAAGAACATTCTCAAATATATCGGCATCCTGTTGGCAGGCATCCTGCTCGGCTGGCTCATCTTCGGAAACAACAGCGCGAAGCAAAACGGGAACGAAGGCGAGGAGGGAGGAACCATCTATGTCTGCTCGATGCACCCCAACATCAAGTCCACCGACCCGAAGGCAACCTGTCCGCTCTGCGGCATGGACCTCACGCCGATGGGGGATACCGGAGGCAGTGCCATCGACGAAAATGCCGTGATGTTCAGCCAGGAGGCAGCTGCCCTTGCCGGCATCGAGACCATGGAGGTCAGCAGCGGAATGGCCAACAGCGAGATACGCATCTTCGGCAAGGTGCAGCCCAGCACACGCATGCAGCAGACGCAGAGCGCTTACGTGGCAGGGCGCATCGAGCAACTGATGGTTGCCGCTGTAGGCGACAAGGTGCGCAAGGGACAGACACTCGCCACCATCTATTCGCCCGAGCTCTATGCCATCTCGCAGGAGCTCTGTGCGGCCCTCTCGTACGAAGGTGCACAACGCAAGGTGCTCGTGGCGGCAGCAGAAGAGAAACTACGTCTGCTCAATGTCACCGAAGAGCAGATTCGCGAGATTGAGGAGAGCGGCAAGCCTTCGCCTTATGTCCAGCTGAAGGCCAACACCTCGGGCACCGTTACGAGCCTCAATGTGGCTCCGGGTGCCTATGTCAACCAGGGACAACCGATGCTGGTGATCTCGGACCTCAGCAAGGTGTGGGGCGTGTTCGAAGCCTATGAGCGCGACCTTCCCTTCATTCGTGTAGGGCAGGAGATACAGTTCAAGGCCGATGCAATGCCTGGAGAGATCTTCAAGGCTCGCATCAGCTATATCGACCCGCTGCTCGACGGCAGAAGCCGTACGGCCGACGTTCGCATTGACCTGGCGAACGGAAGCGGTCACTTCAAGCCCGAGATGCTCCTCACAGGCATCATCGAAGCCAACCTGCAGCAGTACAACGACGAGGTGATCATCCCCAAGAGCGCGGTGATGTGGACGGGTCCGAGAAGCGTGGTCTATGTGCTCGACGAGACCGAGGAACTGCCCACATTCGTGATCCGTCAGGTGACGCTAGGTCCAGCGATAGGCGACAGCTACGTCATCACCGACGGCTTGGCTGAGGGAGAAATCATCGCGGTCAATGGTACATTCGTCATCGACAGTGCCGCGCAACTGCAGGGACGCAAGTCGATGATGACGCAGGAGTAGTTCTTTTTAGAAAACACGAATTATCGCGAATTGACATGAATTTATTTAAAAGAACACGAATCACACGAATCAGACGAATCTGCTAAAAAAATTAGCGTGAATTCACGATATTTATATGTGGTTTTTGTTTAACACGAATTATCACGAATTTATCATAAATTATTCATAAACAAATAATATTAACCAACAAATTTTAAAAAAAACAGTATGAAAAAAGTTATTTTTACCGCCCTGCTCGCAGTGGCAATGTTCAGCGTAGAGGCCAAGACCCAGAAGGTGACCATCGATGTCAATGGCAAGTGTGAAATGTGCAAGACACGCATCGAGAAGACTGCCAGCGCCGTGCCTGGTGTTACCTCGGCCAAGTGGAACCTGAAGACCAAGAAGCTCATCCTCATCTATGACGACACGAAGACCGACGTCAAGAAGGTGGAGGAGGCCCTCGCTGCCGTGGGACACGACACCCAGGACATCAAGGCCAGCGACGAGGCTTACAACAAGCTACACGCCTGCTGCAAGTATCGTCAATAAGGCTAAGGGATTCTAAGAGATTCTAAGGGATATTAAGGGATTCTAAGGGACGAGTGTTTCTTGGAATTCATTCTCGATAGGTGAAAGTGACAAGTTGAACTAATGCTCAACTTGTCACTTTCCGTTGTTTCGTCATTTTCCGTTATATTTGTCGCGAATCCTCGTGATGAGGAGCAGGAGGTTGTCGAAATGCAGGGCATTGAAGCTGCCGTCGGACAGGGCGGCACGCTGCTCACGGCAGTACTGCTCGATGAAGTCGAGGTGCTGGAGGGCATAGATGCGCACGTCGGTATGCGAGGCATTGAGGGTCATCGCATCCTTGGTGGCGCCATCCACGTTGAGCAGACGGCCTAAGAAATCGATGTACGTGTTCTCAGACTCACGCGTGTAGGCGTTCTGACGCTCATCGTCGGTGAAGGGCTGCCAGACGGCTCGGAAGACATCGCCGAGATACTCGTCGATGGGATAGGGATCGGGATTCTGCAGATTGTTGCGCTGCTGATTGAGGAGCATACCCCCTGAGAGCAGGAAGGAGATCATCGTGTTGCGACGATTGGCCATCTCGTCTTCGGCATTGACGCCGAGCTTTTCGATGATGCTAGACGGGTACATCCACGTATTGGCCTGGAAGACATGGCGTCCCATCCAGTCGATGGCCTCCTTCTGCTTGAGACGCGGCACGGGCTGGTAACGCGGAGCATCGGGTACATTGTTGGTATAACGTCCACCAATGATACGTTGCACGTGGTTGGCATAGAGCTGGAACTGAGCGCGACAGCGGCGATGGAAGGCTTCGAGCTCGTCGTACTGCCCATCGGGCTGTGCAGTCCATTCCTCGAGGTGGCTTACGACGCGCTTGAGGTTGAGGATGGCATAGTCGGTGGCCTTGACACCATCGTCGCCGAGGTCCTCGACCTGAGAACGCGGGTCGCTGCCCTTGCCCTCGTCACTGCAATAACGCAGGCGGATGTTGCCGCGCAGCTTCTGTGTGACTTCGGCACGCAGTACCTTGCTTTCGGCGATGGGGTCATCGAATTCGGGACGGTACTGGTAGCCCCACTTGATGGCCCAGATGTCGTAGTCGTTGATGCGTGGGAAAAGTCCCTTTGGACCGACATTGTCTTCGGGCTGGGCCACATAGTTGAAGCGGGCATAGTCCATGATGCTGGCCGTATGACCATGCTTCTCGACCCACGCCTTGTCGCGCAGTTTCTCGACAGGTGTAGCTGATGAGGCTATCATATTGTGGCGCAGGCCCAGTGAATGACCTACCTCGTGACTGCTGACGAAGCGTATGAGCTGGCCCATCAGTTCGTCGTCGAGGTCGGCACGCTGCGCCCGCTTGTCGAGGGGACCGCACTGGGTGACGTACCATTTGCGCACCAGGTTGAGCACGTTGTGGTACCAGCAGATGTGGCTCTCGATGATCTCACCACTGCGTGGATCAACGATGCGCGGACCGTAGGCATTCTCGGTTGAGGAGGGTAGGTAGCGTATCATCGAGAAGCGTGCATCGTCGACACTCATCGTCGAGTCGTTGGGCCACTCACGTGCCTGGATGGCATTGCGGAAGCCTGCTGCCTCGAAGGCGACGTTCCAGTCCTCGACACCCTGCTTGAGGTACTTGACCCACTTGCGGGGCGTGGCAGGGTCGATGTAGTAGATGATGGGATTGACAGGCTCGGTGAGGCGACCTGCAGCATAGGCCTTCATATCGCGAGGCACGAGACGATAGCGCGAGATGTAGCCGAAGTCCTTCGACACTTCGTCGTCGACGAAACGTGTCACACGGTTCTGGAAATATCCCACACGCTCGTCGCTGATGCGGGGCTGCATAGGCGTTTCGGGCAGGAGCACGATACTGGTGTGGAGCGAGAGGGTAACATAGCCACTGCGTGCTGCGGGCACACTGGCATCCTTGCTCTCATAAGTGCGCAAAGTGGTTATCTCGGCATTGATGGGATAGGTGCGGATGGTGTCGACAAAGGTCAGATCGGCCACTGGCGACCCCAGATTGACCTGCGTACGGTCGGTCTGGATCAGTCCGCCGAGCTTGGTGTCCTTGGCAAAGAGCGGGGTCACCTTGACGAGCATGTCGTGGGTCTCGGGATTGCGTCCCACTACGTCGAGCCGGCTCACGATGGGATCGACGGAGGCCTTGTCGAGCAGCGAGGTGATGTCGGCCTCCTTGTCGAGCAGGAACTCCTGATGATAGGCACGCAGGAAGAGCACCTGGTCGGTGTACTTTTCGAAATAGATGACGTTGCGCTGCACCTCTTCGCCCGTCTGCATCTTGAAGCCCTTGGGGACGGCATCGAAACGGGTCACAGAGAGGAGCAGACGCCCGAGGAGCGACTCAGGCACCTCGAAGTACCAGTCCTTTTCGATGTGACGCACGGTGAAGAGACCCTCGTGGCTCGAGACCTGCTTCTTGAGAAGCTTGGCATAATCCTTTTCTTTGGGATTGACTTGGGTGGTGTCGGCCTTCACGGAGTCGGTCGATAGGGTATCGGCGACCTGCTTCAGGCTGTCGGCAAAATGGTAATCGGTCGATGTGAACGATAAATGGGTGGCGATGGCACCGAACTGGATTGCCATCGCTCCCATAATGGATAGAATGAAGCTTCTAGGATTCATTACGTGTATTTAGAATTGTAAAGATCAGATTGGTCAGCGGGCCCACTTCTTTCGACCATTGAGGATGAAGAGACCCTTCTGAGGAGCCACATCGGCGGGCATGAGCCTGCCGTCGATGGAGTAGATGCGTTCCTCGCGGTTGGCGTCGCCCTGGATAGTTGTGATGGCGGCATCGGCGGTGGGAAGGAGCCAGAAGTCGATGTAGCGCAGACGTGTGGAACCCGTGCAGACAGGCAGACTCCACTCGATGGAATCGCCGCTCCAGGCATCATATTGGTAGGTCTGACCCATATATTCCTGTGTCACCACCTTGGCGCTATCGGGGCCCCAGGTGTGACAGTTAGTGACGGGATTCATCGAGAGACTACCACTGGCCCAGGTGCGATAGACTTCGAAGGAAGCACGCGTCATCGAGTAGCCTTCGGGAGCGGTGAAGGTCATCCTGGAACCGGTGTAGGTGAAGAGATAGTTCTCCACCACGCTTCCATTCATATCGATGTCATAATTGGGACCATTGACATAGACATTCTCATAATCAGTCTCGTCGAGGTCGCTGGGGGTGAGTGTCATCTTGAGGGTGGACTCGCCAACTGCAATGGGGAACTCGGTGGTCTTGCTGAAGATGGAACCTGCGGGGGCATTGTCCCAGTCGACGGTGCTCCAGCCCTTGATGATGCTGGCTGTGGGATGGTTCCAGGGATTGGCATTGAAGTCCATGCGTACATAGACGGTGTCCTGCTGGGCGAAGGTGCTGGCACAGAGCATTGCACCCAAGGCCAGCAATGAAAGACGAATTTTCATATAGTTATTACTTTAAATGTGATGTCGTGTGAATCATTTCTCGTCGGTATTGAGCGTCAGGTTGGGGTTCCTGTCACGGGCCGAATGCGGGAAGGGAATGATGTAGAGACGCGAATCGGGACGCAGCGTATAGGTCTGCTGGGGCACCGAAGTGTTGACAATGGGGAAGACGCGGACGATGGTCTTGGCGTATTCGGCCTCGGTGTTGAAGCGCTTCAGGTCGAAGAAGCGATGGAAGCCGAAGAGCAGCTCCTTGCGACGTTCGAGGATGATCTGCTGCATCATCTCGACCTGGGTGGAAGGCTGAGCAATCGCGTAGGTTCCGGAGAGACGGTGCTGGCGCAGGGCGTTGACGTACTCGGTAGCCTTGGCATTGTCACCCAGACGGGCGTAAGCCTCGGCAAGGGTCAGATAGACCTCGGCAGTGCGCATACCGACAGCCATGTAGGTGAAGCGTGCCGTTGTAGTGGCGGGCGTCCAGATGGCTGCCCCCGATCCCATGTCGTAATAGAGGCTGATGGTGGTTCCGCTCTGTCGGAAGAAGAGGCTGTAGCGCAGATCATTCGGTTCGAAGAGGTTGACGAGCTCGGGACTGATGACACCATAATTATAATAGGTGGCAGCTTCGGCCGTCCATCCGCTGGCGAGCCACATGTAGCTCAGGACCTCGGGATTGTTATCGTCGGCATAGACACGATAGCGAGCAATGCCACCGTTGTCATTGATTTCGTTGTAGTCGATGAGCGAGTTGTTGAGTTCGAGCGACTTGAGCGCCGCATCGCGTGCCTTCTCCCAATCGCGATGGAAGAGATAGACCTGGGCAAGCAGGCCATATCCGTAGGCTCGGTTGGGATGATAGATGTTGAGCGGAGTCTCCTGAAGGAGAGGTACGGATGCCTCGAGTTCGCTGATCACGAAGTCATAGACCTCGGCCACCGTGCTCTTGGCAGGAGTGAGCTCGAGACCATAGTGGTCCATGATGCACACACCGCCATCGGAAGCTGCCGTGGCAGGGGTATAGGCCTTGGCAAAGGTGTTGACAGCGATGAAGTGGTTCCATGCGCGATAGGTGCGTGCCTCGGCCTTCGCCAAGGTGCGTATCTCGTCAGTGCCAGGAGCAGCGTCGATGTTGTCGATGACGAGGTTGCAGCGCAGGATGTCGCTGTACATGTTCTCGTAGAGATTGTTGTCGGCGATGAGGCTACGCTCCGCATTCTCGTTGGCGGTGAAGAGTATGGCATCGATGGTGGTGGACTCGAAGCCGATGATCTTCGACTCCTTGGGCCAGAGGTCGTCGCTCAAATAGGCGAACGACGAGGGATAATAGCAGCGTTGGGGATTGGCGATGAGCTCGTAATAGGTATTTGCGTCATCGACGGTCAGAGAGCCCAATGGTGTAATGTCAACGTAGCTGTCGCAGGAAGAAGCCAACCACGCAGAACCGAACGCCAGCAGAGCCGGCAAGATGGATAGTTTACGTTTCATGATGGGTGCGAACTAAAAGCTAGTTGATATTGAGAACGAATAGGTGCGGGGCTGCTGCAGCGTACGTGTGCCCGAATTAAGGCTATATGCCTCGGGGTCGATATCGCGGCCTGCGGCACTCCAGTAGAACAGGTTGTTGACCTGGAATGTGAAACGCGTGGCACCGATGGAGAGGCGCTGGCACAGCTTGTCAGGCAGGTTGTAGGCCAGGTTGATGCTGCGCAGCTTGATGTAGTCGGCACGGCGCACCTGCTCGTCGCTCAAGCTCCACCACTGCGAGAACGTCGAAGCATACTCCTGTGTGGAGGTGGGGATGTCGGAGTAGAGCCGCACCTTGCGGGCATCGGCAGCATCGGATGGGGTCCAGCGATCGAGGATGTGCGTGGTGGTGATGCTGTAGGAATCCATCGGAGTGGCGTCGAGACGCAGCTTGTTGCCGCCCGAGAAGATGAAGAGCGCATTGGCCTCGAGTCCCTTCCACTTGAGGTTGAGCGAGAGCGAACCGTTGTAGACGGGGGTTAGCGTACCCATATTGACCAAGGCATTGGTCTCGCGCAAGTTGGAGCTGTTGGTCACCGAGGTGACATTGCCTTCGTCATCGACCACAGCCATCTCGTTGCCGTCGGCATCGAGGATGATGGGATAGCCATGCGACACGCGGCTCAGGCGATAGGCCCAGAGGGTGTTGTAGCTTGTGCCCTGGATGAAGTAGTTCATCGGTGCGGTGATGAAGTTGGAAGCTACGTCGGAAGACTTGTGCTCTACATGGAGCATCGTGTTGCGGTTGTAGGCTGCATTGATCGAGGCCGAGAAGGTCCAGTCGCTGGTGCGGATGATCTGTGCCGTGAGCGAGAGTTCAAGGCCACGGTTGCGCATACGGCCATTGTTGATGACACGCGAGGTGGCACCGAGGGTCGAATCGAGGTACTTGGTGACCAGCAGGTCCTCGCCCACACGGTTGTAGAACTCCAGGCTACCGCTCAGGTGACTGTGGAACACACGGAAGTCCACGCCAAGATTGGTGGTCGTGGTGCGCTCCCAACGCAGCTCGGGATTGGGCAGGTCGTCGTCGGAGAAAGAGAGGTAGGTGGTGCCGGTAGGATCCTGGTTGAGGGTGCGGTAACGGGCCACGAAGTAGGTGCTCGAAGTCTGGTCCACATTGCCGTTGATGCCGTAGGTGGCACGCAGCTTGAGGTAGTCGAGCCAGGTGAGGTCACGGAGCCAAGCCTCTTCGGTCATGTTCCAGCCTGCACCCACCGACCAGAGGGGATGGTGCTGCTCCTTGGCATCGAGGCCAAAGAGGTCAGCCTCGTCCCAACGGATGCTGCCGGTGACGTTGTAGCGGTTCTTGAGATTATATCCGGCATTGGCGTAGAGTGAGGCGTAGCGATGGTGCGTCTCGGTCTGACTGGTGGCAAGGCCTGCCATGCGCAAGGTCTGGTCGTAGATGGCACTTTCCCATCCGTCGCTGTAGAGGCTGTTCCAGTCCATTCGTACAGAACTCAGGGCTGTGGCATTGTAACCGTACATCAGCTGCTGGATGAGACGCGGAGTGCGCACGTCGCGAAGCTCGAAACCGACGATGGCATCGACGAGATGTTCCCTCTCGACTCCAAAGCTATGGTCGAAGTTGAGCTGGTTGCGCAAGGTCTGATGATAGGCGTTGTTGGTCTGCTGGAACCATCGTCCCCCGTTGGGGAGGAGGCATTCGCCATCGGTGCGGATCATCGCGTTGTGGGTGAGACGCATCAGGTAGGTGTCGGCCTCGTCGTAGAGCTCGCTGCGGTTTTGTGACCATTCGTACTGGTACATGACCTGATAGCGGAACATCTTGAGGAACGAGGCCTCAAGGCTGGCAAAGGGACGTAGACTGGTTCGACGCGACCTGGTGAGGCTCTCGTCGAGGGACTGCAGCACATTGAAGCCCATGCTCTTGGCGCCTTCAACCTCGGAGGCACGGTGCACGACGTCGCCATTGGGAGCACTGCCGGCATAGCCTCCCACATTGGCATAAGGTGTGAGGACCCAATTGCCCTGATCATCTGCGATCCGGGCGTAGCGTTCCTGCAAGGCATAGTTGGTATAGCTTCCGTTGGGCGAGGTGGCGCGGTTGAGACGCGCCTCAATGCCGACCCTTGCGCTGAGCCAGGGACGCACCTTGTAGTTGCTCTTGGCGTAAAGGTTGAAGCTGTTGCTGGCATCGTTGAGGCTGCGACCCCGGCTTTTCTGATAGGTGAAGGTGGCGAAGTGGTTGTTCTCGCCCGACTTCTGCGCGAGGCTCAGGGTGTAGCGCTGGTTGATGGTGCTCTGCCAGGCATATTTGCGATACTGCTCATAGTAGTCGTTGCCACGCCATTGTGCAAGGGTGGCATCGACTTCGCCCTGGGAGATTCGGCCTTCGGCCTGGTCGCGATAGAGCTGGTAGAGCGGGCTGTAGTAGTTGTTGCCCAACGTGCTGAAGAGCGAAGCATAACCTCCGCTGGTGGCCACGCGATTGTTGTAGACCTCGGTCTCGTAGTCGATGATGTCGCTCGTCGAGGCGTAATGCATGGCATCGAAGGTCGGCTTGGTGGAGATGTAGAGGTCGGCGCTCAGCGAGATCTTCACCTTGTCGCTCTTGGCCTGCTTGGTGGTGATGACGATGACGCCATTGGCCGCCAGGGCGCCATAGATCGACGAAGCAGCAGCATCCTTGAGCACGGTGATGGACTCGACGTTGTTGGGATTGATGTCCGACAGCGACATCGAGGTCACCATATCATCAATGACAATCAGGGGCTCGGTGCCGATGCTGCTCGCAAAGGTGCCCACACCACGCAGGATGGGCGAACCATCACCGGTGTTGGGATTGACGTTGATGCGCAGACCAGCCACCTGGCCTTCGAGCGAGGAGGTGAGGTCCTGGTGCATCATCGTGGTGAGCTTGGCCGAATCGACCATGGCATACGAAGCCGTGGAGCGTTCCTTGCTGATGCGCTGGTAACCGGTCGAGACGACGACGGCCTCGTCGAGCTCGGTGATCTGGCTACGCAGCATGACGTTGATGACATTACCGACGCTGGCCGAAACCTTGTAGGGCTCCATGCCAACCATCGAGAAGTTGAGTGTACTGGCATTATCACCGACGCGAATGGCGTACTTGCCATTCTGATCGGTGATAACTCCATTGTTGGTGCCCGAAACAACGACCGTCACGCCTGCCAGGGGTTCCTTGTGGATGTCGGTGACAGTGCCGTAGACGAGTCGTTGCTGGGCCTGTACAGCTGAGATTGCCAGCATGAAGCCGACAACCAGTTGTAAGGTTTTTGACATTGTTTAATGATTTTACTTAAGCAGCATCTTGCGGCCGCCTTCGATTACGAAGCCCTTCTCACCCTTGCCTGCAGCTGCGCCCATCAGGTTGTAGCGGCGCGAGGTGGCAGCAGCGTTCTCAAGGGTCTCGATGCCTACGGGTGTAAAGACGTTGAATGCGGTGGTCTTGAACACCACGTCGCCGGTGAAGAGCGGGAATGCCTCGTTGGTCATGGTCACGCATACCTGGCCTTCCTGAGCCTTGGTGAAGGTGATCTTGCCCTCGTCGATGGTATAGGTATCTTCAGCAACGGCTTCGCCCGTTTCGCCCACTAGGGTGTAAACGGTGGTGGCGGGAGCCTCGAGCACGCCGGTAGCCGTGAGCTGGTCGCTGAGGTCGAGCACGTCGCCCACGTTGTATTCAGCCGCTACGGCGAGGTCGGCCTGAGGAGCGTAGGTGAACTTCTTGATCTTGCTTGCGGTATTGAGACCAGCAGGCTTGGTAGGCAGGGTGGCGATGGTCATGCAGTTGTTGGCCAGCTTGCACGACTTGGT
>Ga0247608_10002481_pt1 | contig 23027 bp, 21 predicted proteins | sample 176DNAGHGlowgp2_FD_193490 | JGI IMG/M metagenome (GOLD analysis project Ga0247608, IMG submission 193490) | Sheep rumen microbial communities from Palmerston North, Manawatu-Wanganui, New Zealand - 1766 DNA GHGlow gp2 | ecosystem: Host-associated > Mammals > Digestive system > Stomach > Rumen ...
TGACATAAGCATTTCCTCCTCATATAGTTAGTTGCAGCGAATATAGCGATTTTTTCGTCATATTGTTCATCTGGAGGCAGCTTTTTATGTAACATTAACTTAAAAACGGCCCTTTTTGAATTTGCATTCAGTTAATATTCAATGGCAGTCTTATTTCTTGCCGGCACAAAGATTGTCGTACAGGTAAGTGGTTACTATATTCCTCTTTAGAACGAGTGTGTTTCCAAGAAGGACTTGAAAGCGGGGAGATACCCTTCTGGAATGTGGATGATCTCGTTACCGATATAGACGCAGTCGTTACGATCGACTTTCTTGATTTTGTCGACATGAACGATGTAAGAACGATGGATACGTAGGAACTCCAGCCCCTTTTTACTTCTCAAATTGCTTCTCGAATCTTTTGAAAAGCTGATAGTAGGCCTTCATGTTGTCAAGCTGGAACCACTCTTTGACATGGGAAGGGTGAGAGTCTAAATCATAAATGCGCGCTCCCTCCATCGAAAGCATGAACGGAGAATGGCTGGCAATGATAAACTGAGAGTTCAAACGATATGCCAGCATTGTTATATACTGAGCCAGCTCCATCTGAAATGCTGGTGACATGGAATTCTCAGGCTCATCCAGGAAGTAGAGATTGTCAGCCCATAGCTTATCTTTGAAATACCTGATAGCAGTCTCGCCATTAGATTCTTCTTCGAACTTCTCTGATAAAGTCTTTCTTACGTGAGCATAAAAAGAACTTTGCCCCATGCCTCCCTCAAAGACATCCTCAAAATGTTCTTGCACTTCCACTTCTCTTAGAAGACTTCCCTTCTCGTAGACACCATCAGCCCCTTTCCTAAACCACTCTTTCACCATTTTGTCCGTGGCAGCATTCTTCTTGCGGATATTTGCTATCTGTTCCATGATATCCTCACTACGAATCATCATGCTCTCATCAGGTATACGATTGTGAGTAAATGTACACATTCGAGCATATTTGGTGAAGAACTCATTGGTATTTCCCAGAGTCTTATCCTGTATGCCAACACTCTCTGCGATGATGTTCAGCAAAGTGGACTTTCCACTACCATTGCTACCATAGAAGATGGTAATGGGAGCAAAGTCTATTGACTCTAACTGCATAGGATACACTATACGATAAGGATAGACGATCCTATCTAATAGATAAGGCTGAAAATTTTCTAGATACAACATAACTTGATTCTTTATATTGGAAAAACATAACGTTCTGGGACTATATGTCCCTCTCTCATAAGTATGCCACGATCATTGTTTGTTAATTCTGCAATACAACTTTTTCGTAGGGTGGCATTCTTTCCGTCGTAGAAGATGTACTGAACTTCATCGCCAACGTTGAAATGATGCTTTCTCTTGAATCCTGATGGCATATAAACCTCTTCCTTGTAATTAAGGTCATCCAAAAGAGTCTCATCTATAGTGGCACTCACAGCTTTAACAAATTCATCTTGATACGCGTTACATCTGGGAACTGTACGAATGATGTAGCACAACAGATGCTCTTTGTTATTAAGAGTCCAATTCAGCATTGCCTCCTCTGCATACTTCACGTCGAAATAGATGGCTCGCTCCGTAGTGTCGAGGTTTTTATCCTCTTCTACGAGAACCTTCATCAGTACATAAAAGAATAGTTCCTTTTCACTTTTAAACTGGCGATCCAAACCCCAGAATAGAGCTTTTAAAGTGTCGTCATCGTACAGTTCCAACAGTTCCATGGCTAGATCCTTTTCACTTTCTGCCTCCATATAAGTAATGTCGTACTTATCCAATAATTCTTTGTTACAATCCTCTATCAGATAAGGGATAACTTCACAGAAGGGAGCATCTTTATCCCATTTCAACTCATCGGGATGCATGTGGTTGTATTTGTGTAACCATTCTGTTGCAGCATCATAAGCTATCGTTCTTATACCCATACTGATGCCACAATGATCAAGATACATATATGCCAGTTTCGTCATGGCATCAATAGGATCCAAATGTCTGCCAGCAACTGCCCAGATGAGGAATTGCTTTTCTTTTACCTCATCCTGAAAGTATTCATGCAACCCCTTATAAAGGAAATTTGTATAATTCCTGTTTGGTATCTCTTCGATATCGAAGACATACTCTCTTGTTATTTTTTGAAATCCATCTGTTGCAATATCCCTGACATCATACAGCCTTTCATAATAGCTCGTTGCGACATTCGATAATATCTTGATAAGATCTTCTTCCAAGTTGAGCAAAGCAGCTCGCCCAACTCTACCACCACTACTGATCTCTGCTAGCATTTGATAGGTTTTATTTGCATCCAGTTCTTTCTCATCTGTTTCTTCTGCGAGTAGTTGCTGAGCACATGGTAGTACATAAGCTTTTGCCCATTTCTGTAATAATGCATGCCCACCAGGGAACTTCGTGGCATTGGTGTAATACTGGAGATACTCATCATAACCATTGACGAGTGTGTCTTCTGTTCCAAAGAAAGCATAGGTATGCTTCACATCAAATTCCGTGATGCCTCCAAACTGATCTTCTTCTATCTCTTTATAGCGATCACTCAGTTCTGAAGTTATTGTGAATGTTGTTTCTCCGTCTGCTCGTGGATTGATAAATTGCTTAACCCCGAGATCATTTAGCATGATTTGGCTTACATGAAAAGCAGGATTAACCAGTATCTTCCTGAATCCATGCATCTGCTGTGCAAACATGGCTCCCATTGATGTGCCAATTATCACATCTGGATGCAAGTCATAGCAGAGCTTGTTGAGAAAGCGCATCGCCTTATGGGGATGCAATGGTATATCTGGAGATACAACCTCCACCTCAGGCAACTTTTTCCTGAGATACTCAGCTGTCTGTGTAGCTCCTGAGGAGCCAAGTCCGTGTAAAAATAGTATCTTTTTCATTTTCATTCTTATTTTGAAGCGTCATAGGTAGAGATAAAACAGGCATCCTTTATATCCGTAACAGGTTGGCCATTATAGTCGATATAGTACCACTTACCTTCTTTTTTAACCATTGCCATCTCTCCGTCGAATTTGTAATCATCATAGATTACCTCTGTTGCTATATCGCAGTAGACAAGACCCCACTTATCTCCCTTTCTCAAGGGTATACATCCGTCAGAGTCTATCATCTCGTAGATTTCATCCATCTCGCAGGGGACGATTTCTTCGCCAGTCCAGATAATGACACCCTTTTTACCCCCATTAACTGTGATGAAGTATTGGTAGTTGGACCAGAAGTATCTGAATATGCGATCATAAACGAAATCTGTTAAGAGAGTCCCCTTCCCATCCATCTCACATAAGGCATACTTGTGATTTCTGACTACAGGAATCTGCCAGCATGGATTTCCAATGTCACTGACACAATCGTAACGCTCAGGAATCTCATCAAAGAGTGCAGGCACCAAGAGCTCACCCGTAACTCTGCGTAGTCCCACTTTACCATTTTCTTCGAAGATGATGTCGCGCATATCGAGGGCCATCTCTGCGAATTCCTCCTCTTTCTTTGAGAATGCGGGATACTCATCCATTGAGATTTTCTCTATTCCTTCAACACGAATGCCTTCATAGTAGCATTGGAGTGTCTTGACGCATTTCCAGTACTCTTTGGCCTGCTCCTCCGTAGGCTTCACACGTTTCTTGGCTGGCACATCAGAATAAGGCTGATAGTCCTCGTAGCCAGCCAACACAAACTTGTTGATATACTCTGCTGTTCTCGCAGGATATACATCATGCAAGAAGATGTCCTTAGACTCGAGCCATATCTCAAACTCGTCATCCAAAAGATCATTGACTCGTACCATGCTAGGAGTCATGACGCCTGCCACAACACCTTTCATCCGTGAGTACTTTGCAACGAACTCTGGATAGAAGTAGGGAGCCCACTGCTCATATTTACCTATATCTCCGAATAACTTCTCATAGAAATCCGGATTCTCGTCTTTTGTAATTCTCATAATTGCTTGTCTTTTATTTGTTTTCTGATAATTGTTTCAATTTGATCGAATGATACGGGGGTATAATTGTTGTTATCAACCCCCACATCATATTGAGTCGGGAAGAGGTTATTAAGTCTGGAATAATCCAAACCCGTTTGTACACCACTTGTATGAACATGCCCAAAGAGTTGCCACGTATTCCTGTAGGCTCCACCGAAGCATAGGAAGGGATAGTGATTCAGATAGATCCGCTGGCCTCCGATATTGATGAGCATCTGCATGGCTACATGTTCGAATCGAGAGAATCCCTTCCCTATAGTCTTCATGTCGTGATTGCCTAAGATGAGATATATTTTGCCATTTAAGCATTCAAGCAGTCTGCTCCACTCAGCAGAACCACCCATGGCGAAATCGCCCAGATGAAAGACAATGTCGTCTTTGCCAACTGCGCTGTTCCAGTTGGTGATAAGAGTCTCGTTCATCTCCTCGACATCCGCGAAGGGGCGCTGGCAATACCGAATGATATTCCGATGCCCCCAGTGGGTGTCAGCTGTGAAAAAGATTCTGTCTTTTCTGCTGAATATTAATCTATCCTTTGTTGTCATACGAAACCGATTTTTCGATATTCTTTCTTCTCGAATTTCTCACCATCGCAGTAAGCGTACAGACTGTCAAGTCTGTTCTCATCTTCACCATGAAGCACCGTATTGATGGCATAATGGCGCGCTATATTTTCTATCTGACCACCACTGAAGTCATATTTCGATGCCAGCAGCGTACAGTCATCGTGAGATAGAGCAGGGATCATGCTCTTCCAGATGCTGGATCTTGCCTCCAATGAAGGCTTGTTGAATTTAATCTTATAAAGGAACCTACGCTCGAAAGCCTTATCCATGTTCTGCTCCAGATTGGTGGTGGCAATCATGATACCATCGAGCGTTTCCATCTCCTGAAGGATGATGTTCTGTATGGAGTTCTCCATCTTATCCACAGCTCTCTCAGCACCTTCGCGACGCTTGCCTATCACGGCATCAGCCTCGTTAAAAAGGAGAATTGGGGTAGTCTTTGTTCTTTTCACCTGCTCACGATAGCGATCAAAAACACCTTTGATGTTCTTTTCGCTTTCGCCCACCCAGCAGCTCTTAATCTCAGAGATATTCACCTGCAGGATATTACGTCCGGTTTTGCGGGCTATCTGCAGAACCGTTTCCGTTTTCCCCGTACCGGGAGAGCCATAGAATACGCAGGCAAAGCCACAGCGCATCTTCTGTGATTTCATTCTTTCACGTATGTTCTTGAAGTTCTCCTCGCTCAGGAGTCCCTCCAGTTCTTCCACCTGGATGTTGGTCTTGCCATCATAGAAGAGTGTTTTCTCCTCAATGTGCTTACTGATAATAATGTCGCTAGCTACGGGTTTATCCTTCGTTTTGAGTTTAAACCCTTTCAACAGTTTTTTTATAGCTCTATCCGTAAGGCGATAGTTGGATCTATCCTCGAAGCCGTCGTCGAAATTGTATTCTATGAGCTTCCTTTTTTGCAGAATATGCTTCCCTAATTCGAGCGTATCCGTGAGACATTTCTTATCGCGATCCTCTTTCAGCAGAAAAACCAGATTATCTGCTGAGAGAACTGCATCATGATGTATGGCGAGGTGACGACAGAAATGTGTCAGCAGCATTCTGTCATTATTATTGAGTCTCAGTTTATTGATACTCTTAACGAACGGATTATCTTCGTTTTCACCGAATAGCTGATCAAGCTCTTCGTGAAAGATATCATGATTGATCTCTTCTTCATACAAAGAATGAGTCAGATCGAAGAATTTCTCGAGGAACTTTTTTGCGTCATCACATTTATATGGTTCTCGCTCGAACTTCTTATTCTGAGAGATGGTCATAATGACCTTCTTGGGAACAAAATAATGAATTTCGTCATTATAATCATGGGACATTCTGATAAATTGCTTCCTTACCAGATCATCTAAAATAGTCTGGTACTTCAGAATAGTCACAGCACGACAGTCGAGTATCTCTGCGACATCTGATAAATCAGTTTTACACGAGCATGTGCTACGCTCTAAAAAGAGTGAAAGGAACAGAGCCTGCATATTCGAAATGCCCTGTTTGTCAGCTACCACCTGAAGATAGGGAGTAACTTCTTTGATGAAAGAGTCACTCAACTTAGAGTCATTAGATAAGATGACAATCTTTTCGATAGCCTCCAGAACTGTCAGCTTGCTAATCTCTGCCAAATCCAGAGAAAGCTTCTTTTTGGCTTTGAGATTTAATTTCTTTAATTTCCTTGTAGTCATATTACTTATTATTTATTTTAATACAAAGATAGCAAACTATTAATTTCCTTTCAAGTATTCATATCTATAAAGAATGAAACTGCCATTTTGCGGTATGATGCAGCTATCGTAATTAATCTATTTCATCTATCAATTCATTATTTGTATTTAAATCTTATAACTCTAATTTGTTCATACTCTGGGTGGGATTCCTGGATAATGTTGACAATGCTGTCAGTATTCAAGGAAGGAACCACCAACTCTGCAATAAAATCAATGTAAGGACCAATTTGGCTCTTCTTGTTGAAATACGAAAATTTCACATTTTTGATAACCATACTTTTGCTTATTTAAAAATTTCTAGTGCAAAAATACGAAAGTTTTTCATAGGTTAAAAGAAAAAAAGAAGGCGAGGAATGAAACCTCGCCTTTATGGTATGAAACCCTTATTTTACCATCTCTTCCATTAAGGGATATAGGAACGTGTTCATCCAATTACGTGGAGATTGCCATGGGTCTACCTTTATAGAATTTATCATGTCATAGTCCGGATCATGCCATAGTTCATACATGTCGTCCTCATCAGGCTGACCATATACGACACAGCATTTTTCATCACCTCGAGCCATGAGGCTATTCTTTTCAACCTTACGGTATTCATTGATTAATTCTTGGGGAACGGAATCTTTAATTATAAATGTTCGTTCTTTCAAATCTCCTGATGGAAGGAAATCTGGGTTCAAGAATATCCTCGGATAGCCTTTCAGCTGCTTACAGAAGAAAGAAGCAGAATTAATGCTGACGATGAGATCAGGTTTTATCTCTTCACATATTTCCTTGTAGTGATTCATCAGCCTTTCAGGAGAAGCCAGAAGCCTTTCCGATCTTACAATCCAACCTTCAGGATTCCACGGGGTAGTATAGAAAGGTGTTCCATCGGAGAACCTAAACGATTTGATAATAAGCACAGTCTTTTTCTTTGTTGGACCACTATTGCTTACTTTCGACATCACCGGACGTACAGAGAGGCCCAGATAGTTTTCTCTCTTACTATTAGAATGCAAGCCTAGACCTTCTTTTAGAAAATCGTCCTCCTTAAACTGAAATGACACTCCACAGTCTTTGCGCATACCAGAACTTGTCCAATAGGCTCCCATAAGACCCATCAGTTCATTACGCTCCGTCCCCTTCTTATAACCATAAGCAGGTAAGAAGAGATAGTTTCCATTCTTTCTGGATTTCAGAAGACACCCTTTAGGCTGAGAGCACCAAGTCAAATCACAATGCTCTTTCAGTTCTTCAAAATCTTTATAGGTTGGCATACGCCAATTACCTCCCCAGTTTTTATGAGCGACATCGTCTTTGAGGTCTAATTCCTTGGGAGTACAATATTTTCCAATTCCTTTATAGTGATTCTTGTCATAAGAGTCATTTTCGTACAATTCACCCCATCCATAATATGAGTGGGAGTCTTTGTCATATTCGCCCAAGTTGTAGGTTGCCCAAAGGGTACCACTTGGAAGGCCAAGGTCTACATAGGCATGACCAGCATCCATGGGATTATCATTATTGAGTGTTTCTATAGGACCTGATAACTTTTTCTTTAATCCGTTATTGCCCAGAACCTCTCTAGCATCACGATCTCTCAGATAATTCCGAACTTCTACTGTTGCTTCATGTTCAGCAGTGACGAGGATGTCTCTACTGAGTATTTCCTCATCTGTATACTTCTTCTCTTGTTTTTGTTTTTTTAAATTCTCTATCGCCTGGACATGTTTCAGGACCTCAGCATTCAGCTTTTTCTTTGGCTTTTTTTCTTCCATAGGAGTAACGACGGAGCAGTTTCCTCTACGAAGAACGATTGTGTTCGTCTTAACATCGGCACTGATAACGAGATCCATATTTAGGATAAGATTGGTACCCGCCTTCATCAGATGGTGTTCACACCCATTACCTGCCTCCTTTATCATTTCCCACACAGTTTTGAGGGATATTTTTATCTCAGGATCTGATCCTTGCAAGATAAAGTGACACCACTTCCCTGTTACCTTAATGTAAATAATATCATCCAGAAGGATATTATTATACACTCCGTCTACATAAAATTTGATACCTACATCGTTCATGTTACTTTGTTTTTAGTTTAACTCAGAATTATCGTCGCAAAGATACAATTTATTTCGTAACCGAAAAGGAAAAGCAAAAGGCAAAGTATGAAACTTTGCCCTAGTGGTATGAAATTATCTGTAATCCACTTTAATTGTGTCTAATCCTCAACAAAATTATACAAACCGTATTCTTTGAGTATATCTTCCGGAACTGAGTCTTTAACAGAATTGTCTATAAAGCAGAACATTGGACGGTGAATTTGCGAAGCTATCTCTATGCATCTATATAGAGTTGGATTGCACACTTTTCCATAATATGTATTATAGAGTAAATAAGGAATATCAGGTCGAGGTTCATCTTTCTCGTATGTGATTTTCCAATAAATCTCACCTAATAGGCGCTCAAGTATTTGCCATCGGCCATCATCGTAACGTTCGCCAAATACAAACAATGGTTTGTTTACAGGGGCATTTGCATATTCAGTGATAAGATCTGCAAATTCTTCAATATTGATATTCTTCATTTTTACAAATAGTTTTAGTTCCCTACTCCCTTTTAAGCGTTTCGGCTTCCTCTTTTATAACACAAAGGTAATATTTTTAAATCAAACAATTATTATTGAATAATTAAATGGTATGAAAACCAATTGTTAGGGTATGAAACGATTGTTTTAAGTTACTCCTTTGTTATATATGGCAAATTTAGGGGATTTTTTTCATTTATCCAAGCAAGTGTAGTTATATACCTTACTTATTTAATATTAATTAAGACTGAGCAATCCGTTTCATACCACCAGAAGGCTTTTTCATTCTTTATAATATAAAAATGTTGGAGGGTATCGTAGAATTAACTATCTTTGCACCAGAAACTTAAAAACGAAAAGAAGATGAAGAGATTATCCAAGTCGCGTTAGACAAGGTTTGGGAGAAATTGAAAGATAATGTCGAACTTAATTATTATATTATTATGGCTAAAAAAACAATTAAAACTACTAGTAAAAGTATGCAAGGTGTTAATATCGATCAGCTTGTAGCACAGATATGCGAAGCTGCATTAAGTAACAAACAATATTTGTTTGCTCATTTCAAGCGTGAAAGCAGTAAAGATCATACATATATTGAATCTTTCCAAAAAGCCATCTGTAATTGTCTTAACAATAATTCTAAAGTCCAGAGTAATTACCAATCTTGGGAAATTGAAGTAAAGCCCAATGGTCGTATCGAAAAAGATTCCGTAGACATTATGGGTAATCCTAAATCTGGAAATCAGCGTTGTATAATTGAGATTGACGCATGTAGAAATGACCAAGTTTCTGCGAAATTTCTTTCTCGTCTTACTTTGTGGGGTTTAAATCAGCCTATTATTTATGTTGCTCTTTTATATTCTCGTCCTCAACAGAACAACTTATGTGAAAAGAATGTTTTTTATGCAAATACAGTCCTAAAGAAAATTAACAAGGATTCTGTTGCCGTTGGTATTTATATTGACGTTGACAAAGATAACAACTTTGGATGCGCAAAGATTTGGGATTATAATAAGAACGGTAAATATGTTGTTAATACCAAAAAAGGGTCAATCGAATGCAATGGAATGACAAAGTGCGCTACTGCCGCAATCCGAGAATACGTAAATGCCCATCACAATAATACATATAAAGACCTACAAGCTATTTTTGGTAAATATATAAACGATCAAGAAGGCAAACTCAGATACAAAGATACAAATCTAAAATCTTCTGATGGAATACCTGTCTATTCATATTCGGATTTTAGAGGAAAAGGTCCCCGTTCTATAGATTGGCACATATTTACAGGAATATGTTCCAGAAATGGGATTAATATATCAAGGGTCTGGCCGGAATATCCTGAAACAAAGTTAGTATAGTTTATACTCAGGATTTTTATCCTTTTCATACCATCTAGGCGGGGTTTCATACCTCGCCTATGTTATTTTCTTGGAGGGTATTTTTTATTGTCGTACATTTGCAGTACAGAAAAAGCTGAAACGCTGATTAGAAGGGAGTAAGCAGACATTAAAAGATACAGTATTATGATTTCATTAATTATTTGGAGCTTCGTTCTTATTTCTTTCGGACTCTTAGGTTATCATCTGGTGACCCTCGTAATTGAGGTTATCTCTGCGATTGGTGAGGGCATTATGGGAGATAATGGTGGTATCTTTATCTGGATCATCCTCATCGCTGGTGGAATTGTGATGCTGCTCCTATGAATATGAGAAGAAGGCGCAGCAGGCTGATTGATCAAAGGAACAAGCGAATCTATCAGCTCTATCATAGGTACATAGCGATAGACAAAGAACTAAGGAAAAATATCAGGTTAGCCTAAACAGCCTATTTTCGCTTAACAAATCTATTGACAATATAAACGAGTATCTGAAACTGAGAGACGAGGGTAATAGAATTAGTGAAACAGTATATCATAAGGAGTATAAGAGATGTGTAAAGTATGTAAAAGGCGGGGGGACCTTCTTCTATACCCCCATGAAGAAGAAAGAGAGAAGAAAGGCGTTGAGAAAGTTCCGGCTGAATCCGCTAGGATACTACCTGAAGATTTACGAGGACAATCTGGAATTCTTCTCAGACTGAAGGAGAGATGGTACGAGAACATCGTACTCAACATTCCTCATGCAGGGGTAAAAGGCCTTGGAAGCATTAAATGTGACAACAAGGTGAATCTGCTTGCAGAAGTGAGGAAATGGACAGACTGGTACACAGACCTCATCTTCATCCCTGAGAAGAATGACCGTATCAAGCATATCATTGCAGACTATTCCCGTTTTGCTGTAGATATGGAAAGACTGCTGGATGATCCCCTGAAGAAGAAGGGGCAAGGCATCATATACACGAAATACAACGGACAACAACGCTATGTGGATGAAAAGGAAAGAACCAGACTGATGGCCTACTATTACGACTACATCGATAAGCTGAAATCGATGCTGAGCGAACATTCGCTGCTGATAGACTGCCACTCGTTCCCCTCGGATATGAGCGATGTGGATATCTGTATCGGATATAACGAGGACTGGAGCAAGCCCACGGACTTCGTGATAGATCTGGTCGTAGAGTCATTCAAGCAGCAGGGCTATAAGGTGGGAATCAACACTCCCTACTCTAATGCCATCGCTCCTGAGACGGGTTATACCTATAATTCTATCATGATAGAATTGAATAAAAGAGTATATTTGAATGAGCAGACATTGGATTTCAATGATAATGCTCCCAAACTAAGAGAACAGCTGGCAAGCCTCTATAGTCTGCTGCTAAGATATAGTGAAGAAGTTTAATCTAAAGCATATAAGATATGATTATCGGACATTTTTATGAAGACGGGACTTATCCTGAGCCCGTGGACCTGAACAACAAGCGCAGGTATTTCGAACTGGAGGTCTGTATGGTCAGGCATCCTCGTCGCTATCCGAAGTACAGGGTTGATTATGCCAGTATTGCCTTCTGCGATACATATGATGCAGCAGAGGCTTTAATGAAAGAGATCATACGCACAGAGCGATATAAGATGGAAGACGTCTATTGCTTCTATATCTACGAAAGGGCTATGGATGTGTTCTTCGACAGGGGCGAATACACCAAGTGTTGGCTCTTTGATGCCAAAGGAGAGATTGAAGAAAAGCGTCTATTCCCCTCGTATTGGTCTGAAAAGGAATTCGATGGAAGAAGCGAGGATGAGATCAGGTTTAAGTGGGGAGATCTCGTAGAGTTATACGATGGTGACTACGTAAAACTGGTATTTGTTCTGGCTCCACCTACAGGAAAGGAACACTACAAAACAAGGGACTATAAAGGCGACATCTCGGATGATAGCTACATCATCATTGATGGTCCAGGCTATCAATGGCACGAACATATCGATGCTCTGCATCTGTTTAAGCCCCGCTACCCCATTCCCAAGAACATCATGCGTAAATACGAAAAGATGTGGGAGGGCTATCTGAAGGAGAGAGACGAATACAATAAAGAGAATCATTTTAATTCACCCATTTAAAGATATGAAAAGTATTACTATCAACGGAACAAAGGTAAAGATCTGGGCTCGTAGTCTGGATACTTTCGGATGGGAACAGGTAATGAATATGTCGAAATTACCGTTCTTATCAGAACAGGGGATTTCACTGATGCCGGATGCTCATGCAGGCACCGGTGTACCCATCGGAACAGTGCTGCCCTGTATCAAAGCAGTCATTCCTACAGCTGTAGGCAATGATGCTGGCTGTGGTATGAGGGCCATGAAGACCAATATCAGAGTTGAAGAGATTTCTCAGGACACCCTGAAGAAGGTGATCATGAGAGGTATCAGGAAGAGAATCATGATTGGTGATATGGTCTGGAAAGACCCCCAACCTGAGAATTTGCTTCCTCAGGGATGGGATTTCGATACTCTACCAGCCCTTTCTGCCAATAAGGGCTGGAAACTTGCTACACGTTCCATGGCCTCACAAGGTGGCGGCAATCACTTCGAGGAACTTCAGAAAGATGAAGAAGGGAAACTATGGGTTATGATTCATTCTGGAAGTCGTGGCCTTGGAGGCAGGGTGTATATGTATTATAATCAGCTGGCAAAGAATCTCAATGCGAAATATCACTCAAAGGTGACGGAAGATATGTACCTCCCATTCCTGCCTAAGGGCACGCCTGAGTTTGATTCTTATCTTCGCGAGATGCAGTACTGTCTGGAATGGGCTCGCTGCAACAGACAGGAGATGATGAATAGGACTAAGGAAGTCCTTGCTGAAGCATTTCCAGATGCCATCTTTGGAGAGGAGATAGATATCCATCACAATTATGTAGCTCTCGAGAGGCATGATGGCCAGGATCTGTACGTGCATCGTAAAGGCGCAGTATGCACTGGTGAGACCATCACAGACGAGGATGGAACAACCTCATTCACTCCCAAAACTGTCATTATTCCAGGGAGTATGGGTACATGCTCTTATATCTGTACTGGCATTCAGAGTGATAAGGCCTTCAATAGCTGCTCCCATGGTGCAGGGCGAGCATTATCACGCACAGAAGCCAGACAACTCGACATTAAAGCAGAAGTAAAGATGCTGAATAATCTGGGCATCGTTCATGGCATCCGTAGCATACAGGATATGGAAGAGTGCCCTTCTGCCTACAAGGATATCAATCAGGTGCTGCAAGATGAGGCAGACTTGGTTAATCCTGTTATTAAACTCACTCCAATAGCAGTTTTAAAAGGATAGAATATGAAGTACGACATACAAAATATTATCGAGCGATATGATCATGGTGAGCCCCTGGAATATGTGCTTTTCTGGGGCCATCATGGGAAGCCTGATCGCATGACTAAGGCATGTTTCAGTCAGTGGTATCCAGCTACGTTTGAAGTAGAAGGCGTAATCTATCATTGTGCAGAGCAATACATGATGGCAGAGAAAGCACGTGTGTTTGAAGACATGGAAACATGGGGTAAGATTATGCAATCCCCCTCTCCAAAGGAAATCAAGGCTTTGGGTCGAGAGGTTAAGAACTTCAACTCGGAGAAATGGGCCCAAGTAGCAAAGGATATCGTGGTAAAAGGCAATCTACACAAGTTCATGCAGAATCCGGAATTGCGCGAGTTCCTTCTATCTACTGGAAATAAGATCTTGGTTGAGGCCAGCCCTTGTGATACAATCTGGGGAATAGGTATGAGCGAACGTGATGAGGGTGTGACCAATCCCCATAACTGGAAAGGCACCAATCACCTAGGCTTCGCCCTCATGGAAGTCCGGGATGAATTGAAATAAAAAATGAAGAATTGTGATTTTTACAGAGACATACCCCATGAGTACTATGATGGGGATGTGACAAAATCTGGCAGGTTAAGTCCTGAAGAAGTAAAGAAGCTTGCTGATCGTTTGTTGAAAGAAGGATTCAGCAAGCTAAGGCAGGAGTATCAAATCGAGCATCGAGGATGATTCCACGATGCTCGAGTAGTTATTGTTTTCGTTTAATCGGGTAGTTGTCACCTTCGATTCGCTTCCGAACCTCTTCTAATGGGGAAAAACCATGTTCTTCTAACCATTCACGAGTGATCTTTAAATGCTCTTTTTTACTCATATTACAGATCTCCTTTGAATTTTTTGACGGGGTTGCCACGCTCGAGGGTATTGTGATTCATCCAGACTGCATGCGTCTGCTGAAGTTGTTTCTCCTCTTCCATGGCTGATAACTTCATGATAAGACGCTCGCGAGCCAGCTTCTTGTTCTGCGTTTGAGAGCGCTCGTCTGATGCCAACACAGTGGTGCCAGTAGGTACATGTATGGCCCTGACTGCTGTCTCTACCTTATTTACATTCTGACCTCCTGGACCTGATGAGCGCAGAGTTTCATAGGTGATATCGCGCTCTTGAATGGTATCTGCTTGAAGAGGTTTGAAGAAGTGAACCCCCACAAACCAGTTCTTGCGACGATGCCAAGGACGGAAGGGATTCTTCTGTGCCACCCAAAGCACAGAGCCTTCCCATTCTTCTTTCAGCGATGATATACTTTCGCCCTCTATGGCTAATGTTGCAGAAAACATACAGCCATCATTAGGGCTATCCTCATGTTCTACAATCTCTACCTCATAACCCAGACCTTTTGCCTGCTCTATGATCTTATTCATAACGAGTACCACCACTCGGCAGCACTCTACAGGGCCTCGTCCTGATGTGATTTGAATATACTCCTTTTCCATATTATTCTTCACTCATTCTTACGATACGAGGGATGATCTTTCCCTCAATGTTTACTAACTCTTGTTGTGACTCCATCACCTGATGGATATCCTTATATGCCTGTGGGGATTCCTCTGTTGTACCACCAATAAGCGTTACGTTGTGCTCTGCTAGATACTTCTTCAGAGCATGACGACTAATGCTGTTTCTGGCATCAAGGCGTGACATTGTCCTTCCTGCTCCATGAGAGGCTGAGAAAAGAGATTTTGGTCTACCATTGCCTGATACGATATATCCAGGAGTAGCCATACTGCCGGGAATGATACCCATCTCACCAAGATGGGCTGGTGTGGCTCCTTTACGATGGATGATAGCTGATCTTCCATCAGGCAACTGATCCCGCCAAGCAAAGTTATGATGGTTGTTCACATTGGCCAGTGGCTTTAATCTTAATGCTTTTGCCACATTCTGGTGGATGCATTCATGGTTGACAGCAGAGTATTCTCCAGCTATCTCCATACATTTCCAATACTCCTGCCCAGCCTCACTATTCAAACTAAGCCATGCAAATGGGCCTGCCTGACGTGGTAGGCGACAAGTTTCTTTGGCTATTTCCGTATAATAATCCGCTATGGCTGCACCAAGACCTCGACTTCCGGAATGGCTCAGTATGCCCAGATAGCAACCTTCGGAAAGTCCTAAAGCATTATCAGGTGATAGCTCTATCTCGCAGATGTCTACGAAATGATTACCCTTGCCACTGGTTCCCAGTTGGCGTACAGCCTTCTCTCTCAGATTCTTTAGAAGAGGTATCTCGCGAAACTCACTCTTATCAAAGAGAGGGTGATACTGTTTGAATGGAAGTATGCCATCTAGCCCAAAGGCTGTGTTATTCAGCAATGCCTCAACAGCTCTGTCATGATGCTTCTCTAAATAGTCAGCACCTGCATCAAGAATAGTTAAGCTCATGCGACAACCTATATCTTTGCCTACAGCATAAGGTATCACTACATCATCAGTAGTGGCGAGGACACCACCTATGGGAAGGCCATAACCTGCGCAACCATCCGGCATGAGTGCGCCTGATAATGTTACTGGTAATCTCATCGCCACTTCCATCTGAGATTTGGCGAGTTCATCAATATGGTCTGAGCCATAAACGATGTGTGGCAGGGGCTCCTCTCGTAATTCGTACGTTTTGACTATTGCCTTTGTGGGTGATAGGACTTCTGCAAGTCTCCCCCATAAGGCATCCTGCTTATACTTCTCTGGAAATTGTATGATATCTTGTAACAGGCGGATGATTTCCTCCTGAGTATGATGTTTGTAATGTTTGGCAACCAACTCTATCGCCAGACTTCTGGCGACATTATCAGTATAGCCCAGTTTGCTTAATTCTTTTGGTTTAATATTGCCCATAAATGAATATAATTACTACGCAGGCCTACAGTAATACCTGCAAGATTAACACTCCGCAACCAAAAAGCTGCAGTTACCTAAACTCTGTGGGGATTTGTACTTACTTTATACTCATTCGCGTGACCCTTTCTCTGATGATTAAAGGGTTCAACAATATTTTCGGCTGCAAAATTAATCATTTAGTACGAATTACCAAATTTTAGAGGCATTTTTTTCTATAATGAGATAACCTTGTCAGGGATGAAAGTCTTATGCTCGTTAGCGAATACATATCCAAGCTGGTTGCTGACACATGGAGTACTTCCGATGACCTTATCTATATTCCTATGCGAATGACCATAGATCCAATAGTCTATCTCACTAGTCTTAATGAAGTCCTCATGCTCTACAGTAAAGGCTCCATTCAGTTCACTACCTTCAAACTCCGGAGCACATAATTGGAATGAGGGTACATGATGTGTAACCACTATCTTGCGCTTTGCTGTGCTCTCTTCAACTGATTTCTTGACGAAATAGAAGCAATTATCATGCTCTAGATTGAAGTCAATATAGGAAAGCGCCTTATTACCATACATGATCCTGTGAAAATCGCTCACGCCATACTCGACAAAAGGAGCATTTTCCTTGCTGATGGTAGCCCATAAAGTAGATAGGATGAAATCCACATCACCAATCCTTACCACCTTATTATAATAGTAATGGATATTCTTCCGGATCTCGCCTTCTGTGCCATCTTCCATTTTCGACAGGTCATAGTACTTGTAAAACTCATGGTTGCCAGGAACTACCAGCACTTGCTGGTAATTCTCTGACGCCCAATCCCAAAAGGGATGATTCTGGTAGTTCTGATCCCCGAGATACCCAATATCTCCTGCCAGGACCAGAACGTCGCCACTTACCTGCAGAGGATTATCACGCAGGTATCTCCAATTCTCTGAGAACTCCAAATGGAGATCGGATGCATATTGAATCTTCATAAGGCTATCTTTATGTATTTATTCATATCTTAAACTGTTTTTTTATTTCTGCTGCAAAGATACAGAAAAACAGAAATGCTTCCAAATATTATTGCCTTTAAGGTATGAAAGGTCGCCTTTATGGTATGAGAAAAGGTTTGCAGTAAGTAAAGTTCAGGTTTGGACTATCTTCGCAGATGGTTTGGATAGTTCAAACCCAAAAATTCTCTCGAGAATTTGGAGGTTTACTCCGAGTAAAGTGGAGGTTTACTCCGGGTAAAGTCCAACTTTACTCCGGGCATGAAGATCTACTTTTTCCAATCTAACTCGAAACCTCCCGTTTTCTTCCGGAATGCCTTTATATAAAGGGGTTCCGGCACGGGAGGTATGTTTCAGACACCTCCCTTATACCTCCCATAGACCTCCCGTTATACCTCCCGTCGTGAGATAACGCCTCAATAACTCGATAAAACTTGAAATAAGTCATCATAAGTCATCATAAGTTTACATAAGTATCATTTGACGAGGCAAAAATTTGGAGAACTCGAATTTTTTTATTATCTTTGCACCCTGAAAAGCCGCTATGAAAAGCGTCTAGCCTACAACATTATTCTTTAACACATTAAAAAATTCTTTTGAATGAAAGAAAACATGACGATCAACGGAGAGGCACTTGATGCCTCACTTGAAGCAACGCTCATCATTGAGCAGTTTCTTCTGGACAACTACCGATTCCGCAGGAACATCCTCAACGGAAAGGTGGAATTTTCTATCTTGACCAAGACGGATGACTCCGAATTGGCCTTCCGGCCTCTTACCCCAGAGGCTCTGAATAGCATCGTGATACGAGCTAAGAAGGAGAAAATTTTGGAGAAGGGAAGTCCCAAGGCAGAGATTTCGGAGTATGTCCAGTCGGAAGAAGTACCTTTGTTCAACCCCGCTCAGCACTTTCTGAGCCATCTCCCTCAATGGGATGGTAAGAACCATGTGGCTGATCTCTTCAGTCGAATCCCAGGCCTCAGCACAGAGCATCACAGCTTTCTGGCCACCTGGATTCGAGCCGTTGTGGCCCATTGGTTGCAGATGGATACGCTCCATGGCAATGAATGCGTGCCCACTTTGATCGGACCGCAAGGCTGCGGAAAGACCACTTTTGTGCGTCGACTCCTTCCGCTCCAGTTGCGTGAGTACTACCTCGACCACTTCAACCTTTCGAACAAGTTCGATAAGGAGATGGCGTTGTCGAACAATCTCTTGGTAAACCTCGATGAGCTCGATGCCATCCGTCCCAGTCAGCATGCGGCTCTGAAGCAGGCCTTGTCAGTAAGTAAGGTGAATGGTCGCCCGATTTTCGGTAAGACTCAGGAGGATCGCCTTCGATTTGCCTCATTCGTAGCCACTACGAACAATCCCCATCCGCTATCGGATGCAACTGGTAGTCGTCGCTACATCTGCCTGACGATTCCTGAAGGCAAGCTGATTGACAATACAGGCGACATAGACTATGAGCAGCTTTATGCCCAGGTGGTCTACGAGCTCAATGAGCTGAAGGCGCCGTATTGGTTTAATAATGAGGAGGTTGCGCGAATTCAGGAACTGAATGTGGAATACATGGCTGAGAAGGATATCGCTGAGATCATCCAGATTTGTTTCCGCAAACCTGAGGAGGGCGAGGCTGTGAAGACCCTGAACAGTACAGAGATGCTGAAGATTATCCAGAAGCAGTATCCTTCTGTTCAGATTAACCACAGCACGAGAATTGGTCTGGGTCGTGCCTTGAAGGAGCTGGGTTTCGAGCACAAGGAGCACTCGCATGTAGCCTTTTACAAGGTGGTTCCAGTCAAGGCTGCTTAAGCGAGAGCCATCAAGCTTGCTTGAAATGGCCGAGCGTGTGAAGGCTCGACCGAAGGTCAAGGCTGCCTGAGTAAAAAGGGAAGTGTGACGGGAGGTATATGGGAGGTATACGGGAGATTTCCAAACTATACCTCCCGTCTCGGAACCCCTTTAAACAAAGGCATTCCAGAAGAAAACGGGAGGTATATCGTGTTTTTTGATCCCTCCATCCATAAACCATCTATATAATTAAAATTTTCCGAATATTATTTGGTTTTACCGAATAAATTTGTATATCTTTGCACCAAAATTAGATATATGAGAGTCATTTCATTTTCAGAAGGTCTATATGCGTTTTGTTGGAACACATGAGGAGTATGATAGAATTAAAGATATTAAAAATATATAGGTATGGCAAAGATTAAGACAAAAAAACAGTATGAAGCTGCTTGTGATCGAATCAATGAGCTTCTAAAAATTGTCGGCAACGATACACCTGCCGATGACAAGAATATGCTGGAGCTTGATTTGATTTCCGACCTGGTTGCTGACTATGAGGAAGAGCATTATCCCATAGCTGCACCTACTTTGGTAGAGACCATCAAACTGCGTATGTATGAGATGGGGTTGACACAAAGCAAACTGGCAGAGATGCTTGGTCTCAGTGCTGCCCGTATGAGTGAAATTATCACAGGTAAGGGAGAACCTTCATTAAAGACTGGCAGAGAGATTTGTCGCAAACTGAACATCGATCCAGCTATTGTTCTTGGAGTGTAGTTTCATGAAAAGATTGATTCTCCTAATTGCTGCGTGCTTGCCTCTGCTGGGCTCGGCTCAGTATAAATCGCAGGTGTGGTGTCCGGATAATGGCGATGGCACCTATACGAACCCTGTGATCAATGCGGATTACTCGGATCCGGATGTCTGTCTGGGGGCATCGGGTTTTCGCCTTTCGACAAGGCTCCAGGGGTCTTTCTCATACACATTTCGTTAAATTGGGTGCTAAAATAAACATTTTTTTGAAAATAAAGAAATATATAGTTATCTTTGCAGCCTGAAAGATTAAATTAACTTGGAAATGAAACAGATTAGACAATCTTGGATGCTCGCAGTCATTCTTACTTGCGGCATCTTGATGACCTCTTGTCATAGCGATGATGACCTCGACGAGAGTCGGCGATTAGAACAAGCAATTCAGGCAGAACTGGACCAGGCAATGACCTGGGCGACAGTATATGGTCCACAGACACAGTCGCTTGCCGAAGAGGTGGCAGCCCGCCACAATGGTAAAGTCACACCCATTAATTACAAAACCCGTGAGAGTGCCGAGCGCAAATGTCGTACCGATAAATCCACACCTTCGAACTGAAGGATCTGGCACGTACCACTGTTCTCTGCGAGTATGACTCGATCAAAATTGTCATCGATGATGTGAAAACTACAGCCACAGAGCGTGGTATCTTCGGACGTTATAAGCATCAGACAAGTGATCGCGGCTATTGGGGCGACCTTTTCAATCTGGCGTTCGAAAACCTGCAAACCGAGGTACAGGTCAAGAGCTATCGTAATTTCTATGCAGCCAACCCTGAGAGCGTCTGTCGTCCCGTATTGGGCGATTCGCTCTACAACGTCATCCATACAGAGAGCGGTCAGGAGCCAGGACTCTCACATTATTATTATGAGATTATCAGGGCTGACACAACCAGCGAGAAGACTCGCGCTTACTACAAAAAGTTGTGCATCGAATACCATAGTCACTTCGATCCAGACTTTGTAAAATAGGATTTAATAGAGACTGCGTAAGAAAGTCCATGTATTTTTTCCTGCTTTTCTATCTTGGAAGAGCAGGATTTTTCGTACCTTTGCCGTCGGAAAACTAAAAACGATGATGAAAAGAACGTTGTTATTAACAGCCGTAATGGTGATGAGTCTGATGGCTGAAGCCCAGAGTAGGGAAGTCAAGTGGGATGCCCATAGTCTGATTGTGGATGGTAAGCGTGTGGTGCCAGCCATGGGCGAGGTGCATTATTCGCGCATCCCTGCTGACGAGTGGCCCGCTGAGGTCAGGAAGATGAAGGAGGGTGGCGTGACCATCATTGCCACCTATATTTTCTGGAATCATGTGGAGGAGCAGGAGGGCATCTTCCGTTGGGACGGACAGCGCAACCTGCGTCGATTCATCGAGGTCTGTCAGCAGGAGCAGCTGCCCGTGGTGCTTCGCTTAGGTCCGTTCTGTCATGGAGAGGTGCGTAATGGCGGCATCCCTGACTGGGTCTTTACTAAAGGTTGTAAGACGAGGGATGAGAATCCTGTGTTCTTAGGATTGGTGGAGCGCCTCTATCGTCAGATCTTTACGCAGGTGCAGGGACTCCAGTGGAAAGACGGTGGTCCGGTGATGGCTGCTCAGTTTGATAATGAATACAGGGGTAGGGGTGAGTATCTGATGGCGCTGAAGCAGATAGCCACGAGGATTGGTTTCGACCTGCCTTTCTATACCCGCACGGGATGGCCGGAGTTGGCTACGCCAGTGCCCTTCGGTGAGATGCTGCCTCTCTATGGCGATTATGCCGATGGCTTCTGGGAGCGCAGCATCGAGGAGACGGCAGGCAATTATTACAAGGCGTTTAACTTCAAGGCCTTTCGCTCGTCGACAGCCATTGCCACAGAGCAGTTGGGTGAGCAGAAAGAGCGCCTGAACAAAGGCGACGAGCAGTATCCTTACTTCACCTGCGAACTCGGAGGCGGTATGATGGCTGCCTACCATCGCCGTCCGTATATCTATCCAGAGGATGCCTATTCGATGGCCATCGTGAAGTTGGGTAGTGGCTCTAACCTGCTGGGCTACTATATGTATCATGGTGGAACGAACCCAGAGGGACTGACCTATCTGAACGAGACACAGCGTACGATAGCCACGAACTACAACGACCTGCCTGTAAAGACTTACGACTTTCAGGCGCCCTTGAATGAATTCGGGCAGAAGAATCCACAATACTACATGCTGCGCAAGCTCCACCTGTTTATGCAGGACTGGGGCGATGTGCTGGCACCTATGGAGGCCAGTTTCCCTTGTAAGCAGGATATTGAGAAGGGTGACGATTCGTTCCTGCGCTGGGCTGTGCGCTCGAAAGACGGTAGTGGCTTTATCTTCGTCAACAACTATGAGCGTCTGCAGAACCTCTCCGCCAAGAAAGGTGTACGGCTGGAGGCTTGTGGTGTCAAGCTGCCTCAACTCACGATACCTGCTGGTGCCATCTGCATCTTCCCTGTCAATATCGAGGGTATTAAATTTGCCACAGCTCAGCTCATAGCCAAGCGCGACGGGAAGATCTATCTGGAGCAGATCAAGGGCATCCCTACCACGCTGGCCATTGGCAACAAAGTGCTGAAGAACCTGAAAGCCAAGGGACCTGAGACGCCAGTTTACAAGAATTACTATCTGCTGACCTCTGAGCAGGCTGGACGTCTTTTCCTGGAGGAAGATGCCCATCCTGGTATCGCCATCAAGGCTCCTATTATTAATAAGGTGAAGGAGGCTGGTGGCTTGCGCCCCATCACGATGGGAGTGAACAAGGCGGCAGAAGAACCCCTAGACGAGGACTTCGAGCACGCGGCTGTCTATACCATCGACCTGCCAGAAGCTCCTGTCGAAGGTCGATTGCTGAACATCGACTATCGTGGCGACGTGGCCAGGCTCTATGCAAACGGTCAGCTGATAGATGATAACTTCTATTATGGTCGTCCGTTCCAGTATGCCCTTTGGCGACTGCCC
>Ga0247608_10002482_pt1 | contig 23024 bp, 36 predicted proteins | sample 176DNAGHGlowgp2_FD_193490 | JGI IMG/M metagenome (GOLD analysis project Ga0247608, IMG submission 193490) | Sheep rumen microbial communities from Palmerston North, Manawatu-Wanganui, New Zealand - 1766 DNA GHGlow gp2 | ecosystem: Host-associated > Mammals > Digestive system > Stomach > Rumen ...
ATTTTTTAATTGTTTTCATCCACGCGAGGAGAGTTTCTTGTACTTCACGATCAAAAACTCGTCTAAGGGAATCTCGTCGATCTGGAATAATTTTTGAACCGGCTTTAACAGGTACAGTATAAACCTCTCCGTCATCATCGGTTCTTTCAACAATCTTATAATTCCTAAACCTAAGGTAGTCTTCTATCAGATCATCATCAAATAAAATTCCAAGAGGACGAGATAAGAAGATAGCACTCATTACAGCATCATATACTTCACAAGGTCCACCCTCATCTTCCCAATCATCTTCTTCTCCTCCGTTTTCACTATTCAAAAACTCTTCTTCTGACATAGCGCCTCCAAAAATATCATTCTGGGGACCTTCAATGTCGTTACTATTCTTATTCATATAATTTACATGTATTAGGCGTTGAGGTCTCCTGAAGCGCATTTTAGCAATTTGGGATTTTACCTCAACTTAGTTAAACACAAAGAAGTAGGGGATTAATTACACTTCACATGTAATTCTCAAAATCCTCTACCTCTTCTCTCATTCTCTACTACGTTTTTACTCAGCCTTCTTCTCTTCCTCGTCGACTATAACACAATCGATAAGAAGAATCATTGAAGCCGTTGAAACTGAATTCTCTAATGCTACACGAAGAACCTTAGCCGAATCAAGAACACCTGCCTCACTAAGATCACAGTAAGTTCTAGTCTTTGCATTATATCCATAGTTCTTCTTCTTGCTCTTCTTGATATCAGCCAAAACAACATCTCCAGACACTCCAGAATTCTCAGCAATTGTTTTCATGATGACGGGGAGACTATTAAATACAATCTCAGCACCCTCTTTCTCATCACCTTCCAATCCCTTCCAGAATGCTTTATCGTTTTTAGCTTCGAGTGATCCCTTGTAGTAAATGTAACCACCACCAGGAGCACAACCTTCATCAAGAGCAGATTTAGAAGCAAGAATAGCATCCTGAATAGTTGCCTTCCGATTCTGTTTCTCCGCCTCAGTTGCACCACCAGCCTTAATCACACCAATACCACCAACTAAATTAGCTAGTCTCTTTTCAAATTTGCTCTTATCATAATTAGAGATATTAGGATCAGCTAAACGTTTCTTCAAGACTTCTGCAATATCATTAATCTGTTTAGGACTACCAGCACCTTCATAGATAATAGTATGATCCTTCGAGACTACTACCTTATGTGCAGCTCCTAAAGATTCGAGTGTTGCCTGTGTGATATCAATACCAGTCTCAGGGCAAATGTATGTGGCACCAGTAGCAACAGCAATATCATTCATGATGTTCTTACGTGAATCACCAAAATCAATACCTTTTACTACACAACAACGTACCGCACCTTGTAGTACATTCAGGACTAGAGTTGTATTTACCACCTCATCCATCTCATCACAAATAATCAGGAATGGACGTCCGGTTGGCATGATTAACTGAATGATTGGGAGAATTTGTGAAACTGATGAAATCTTTTCTCCTACTACCAGGACATAAGGATCATCCATAACACAAGTACTCTCCTCAGGAACTGTTACATACTGAGGACTAGACCAACCACGATCAAGCTTCATACCTGTAGTAACATCAATGACAGTTTCCAAACCAGATGCCATATCCGCTGTCAAGACTCCATTAATGCCTACCTTATTCATACACTCTACCACAAGATTACCTACCTCCGGATCATTATTAGCTGAGATAGTGGCTACCTTTCGAATCAACTCCAGATCATCTCCTATAAGGGTTGCATTCTGGGCGATAAACTTAGTCATCCACTTCTGAGCTTTCAACATTCCAGACTTAATCTCGTTTACATTTGCTCCGGTCTTAATTGCTCTCTGACCTTTCTTACAGAGCTCCTTCGTCATTATACTAACAGTTGAAGTACCATCACCTACACTATCTTCTGTGAGAGATGATGCTTTCTTTACTAATTGAGCTCCTTGATTTAACATAGGATCTGAAAATGTAATAAACTTAGCTACTGAAGCACCATCTCTCGTAATCTCTGGAGCACCAAAGTCGAGACCTAATGATACGCCTCTACCTGCAGGACCCAATGTACGAGCAATAGCATTAGCAGCCAATTCTACACCCTCAATAATCTTCTCTTGAGCACTTTCACCAAACTTAATAACTTTACCGTTTGCCATTTTCTTCAATAATTCTTTTGTATTCGTTGTTAATAAAATTCTCCAGGCTATCGTAATCTAGCTCTTCTCCAGATTCAAGTCCATTTATTAAATACTCACACATATTGGACAAGATTTCAAAACTACGTACCTTTGTCTGTAGCTGGGAATAAACGAAGGAAAAATGTTCTTTCATTTTCCTCACGCTCTCTACCCTTTCATTGCGTTCCTTCAGAGTCATTAAAGCACTACCAAAACTTCTGAACTTGTAATAACTCTATACTTCTCACCATCAATTGTCAGTTCCTTTCCGGCATTCTGATAGTAATAAATAGTATCACCAGCCTTTACGTTTTCGATCTTATCTCCTACCGCTACAACCTCGGCTACTGCATATTCACCAGCCCCTACAGGAACTTCAAAACCTCCAATTTTTTCGACCAAGCCATCACGTTTAGACTTGATCAGAATTTTCGAATCTAATACTTTCATGTTATCAAAAATTTAATGAATGACAGAACTTTAATGTTCTATCACTCATAAGGAATTGCCTCCCTTTCGACACCCCTTTTCTTCATTTCAAACAAACCACCAATCATAATCAAAATCATAATCCATATTCCACCTCTCTTTTCTTCTATATATAGAAACACCTTCCTCTTCGGGACTTAAGAAAGAATCCCGACATATTGATAGTAGAAGAAAATCCCTAAATTCTGACATACAATTCTCACTATCCTTTTTTAGTTTCATCAATTTCATATAATACCACGAACTGGGTATTACTTCACTCCTTCCACGATGTTGTATATAAGTAAATCTATCTGCCTTATATATCTCTAAGTTTATAAAAGCTGGAGTTAGGTGTATCTTCAAGTATCCTTTCTTCAGATAAACCTCTATGTCATTATTAGAGTGGAATGGGATAACATAACCAACCAATCCTTGTTCGGCTATCTCATGAAATCCAACATCTTCAAGTACCGTTATTATATCTTTCCTATAGATATCTTCTTTAGACATTTTCATATATCCAGATTAATAATGCTTTCCTTATTATCTCAATCTCTTCTATTGTTATTTCTGTCAAGTCTCTATCCCCTAATGACATCCAAATAAGACCACTAATCTCATGTGCATCTATATCATATTCTAGGAAGGTCTTTTTGTTCGTATCTGAGAAGAAAATTTTTACAACGACACTCCTTTTTCTCTTTATAGAAAAAAGATCAGGGTGAAATAAATTTATACCACTGCCAGAAAATTCGATTAAAACATCTAAGAGAATTTCATCAAACTTGTCCAAATATTTATCATTTATATCTTCTGGAACTTTATTATAATTATAGTAGGAATTAAGAATATCCGAAGTTATTGTATAATTAATATTATCTATATCGACTCTAAATGAATGAGTCTCTGTGTCGTAGTATATATCATCAATTCCCATCAGCTTCTAAGATCACGATAAGACTTAAAGAAATAGTAATATGCACTTCCACCATTAAGAGTAGGGGAAGGATTGACAGATAAAACTAGAGTGTCCGGATTAAGTTGAGGGGCAGGAATTATATCTTTCCACCTCAATAACTTTCTCTCCGGATCTCTTCTACTATCCTCTCCTTGACCAATCCCTACTATTTCAGTTTGTTCAGGGTTTATCCATTTTAACATGAGAGGAGCTTCATCACCATAACCAAATCCTTTCTCTAAGTATTCGTCATAGATATAGAGATCCCCAATTTTCAAGTCACCAAAACGAATCAAACTTAAGTGATCATTTCGAATCCCAGGAAAACCAAGACGAACCCACTCTAAACGTGCTTTCATTCGATTTACCTGCGTTGGCCAAGTTCGTGTATAACCTCTTCGCCTAACTATCTTAATTAATGTTTCGTCGTTTATCATAATCTTTCAACCTCCTTCCATAATTCTTTCGGACTATCCCAGTAACATTCTATCAGACGTTTCAGAGATTCATAAGCTTCTGTTTTCTGAGCTTCTGGACTATAATGTAAGATGTAATCCTGTATCTTCTTTCGATAACTCCGGAATCTGAAAATAGCATAGGTTTCTTTATCCTCCTGCTCTTTCATTTTCTCTTGTACATCCTTCATAATCTGGAATAACCTCTCACCAAGCTCGAGTGTATATTTAGCAGAGTATGGGCCATTGTTATGATTTTCTTCTATCAATTTCCCCTTCTCCCATGCTTCTGCCTTATATTCAATCTCTTTAGTTTTATTCCTGATATGACGTTCTAGCCTTCTCCGCTTTTTATTTTCTTTATTACTCATTCTTTCTCATATATTTTGTCCAAGCCGTAATCCTGGTAATTTAAGTCCCAGTCTTTTTGATAATCGTACATAAAGACTTCGTAATCTTGAAATCGCCAGCATAACTCTTCAGATATTTGCTTCATCTCCTCTTTATTCTTCCTCTGTCTTACTGGGTGATCATCACATAAGCACTCATTATACCACCAAACAAGAGCAAAGATTCTGTCACGAAGAAACTCTAATGCTTTTCGCCTATCTTCATGAGCATCAAGAGTTGGATAGAAGTTAATACCAGACCAATTCTTCTTGATCTTATCTTCTAATTCTTTATCCATTTTTCTATGGTCGGTTTTAAAATTCCCAACACATAATCTTCTACCTCATCCTCCTTTATCTTCTGAGGACATTCACGTACGATTGATAGGAGAGTTTGATATTGAACCGACTCTGGAGGATATTCTGCCAACAAAGTCTTCATATCATTTCTCATCTCCCTAATCACATGAAGGTAGACAGATCTTGGACGGGTATCAATACTGTAATAATACACAATATTCCTCGCCCGATACATTATTCTATCATATGTTATCATTACACTTATAAGGAATTAGGTGATCTTGAAGATTCGATTTTATCCATCCCCAATTTTTAATAGTTTCGAAACTTTTAATAGTACGAAAACTAAGACGAGAATAAGTTTTTCGATTCTCTTCCTCCCAACGACATATTCTACTAAGTCTTACCCTCTTATTCCCAACTACATGATAAATTCCGACACTATCTGGATGACCAACTCCTGCTATAATTCCATGTTTAGGATGCATCCAAAATTCACTATAAAAATAAATCATAAGTAATCTCCTCTCATAAATTCTCTTCCTATAGGCTCAAAAGAAGGAGAAGGTCGAGTAGAAAGTAAGTAGAATCGAGATGACTTGATAAAAATTACTGGATCTCTAAATCGATATCTCTTGTTGAAAGGTATAAATCCAAAAATTGCTACAATCTTTTCATGAGGATTATACACATAAATTATTCTACTATCATCTCTATCTCTAAAGAATCTATTACCCTCCGAGAATATAGTCATAGTCCCATAATTTCTTCCAACCTGATAAATTATATTCCTTCAAAATCATCAAGAATTTCATACGATGAGGAACAACACTAAATGATCTAGCCTTCAATCTTTTATTTCCTAAAACCTTGAAAAATAAAAATTAAATTCCACTCATATAACACAACCTCTCTTCCATAATTCTTCTTTCAACATTAATAAGGAATTGCGCTGTGAATTTTAAGCGGGTTTTCTATTATGCTGTGATCTCAAAAACAGCATGATAAGATTCAGAGTGCGATCCTATTACGGCCGTCTTTTTCCGCACTCTATTAATATCCCCGCTTGATTTCTCTACAGCGCTTTTTTATTAAATTAAAAAAGACAAAAAAAAACAGGAAGGAACAATATATGAAACCTCTGTGCACTCAGTCATATATTCCTTCTTTCCTTCCCCATGAATCTATCCGAAATCCACTCCCGCAATAGATCCTAGAGTTACGCGCCTCTACAAGTGAAGTCTTTAATAACTTCACGACTAGGCTTTTTATTGCCATCTTGTGTAGGAGTTTTTAATTTTCCTACATTAGTAAGGATTTCGGCGGCCTTCTCTTCCCCTACTTCAGTCAGCCATCTTTCTTGTATTAAGTCGAGTTGGTTGAAATATAAGGGAACCGATAACTTTCCAGATCCTAAAGCAACTAGAATTTGAGGTTCGTGTTTGAAAGGACTAAGATCATACCTAAAAAATCTATGCGTCTTTAGTCCATACTGCATAAATAACATCCTATCTCTGGCTTTGTCGATTTCGGGAATATGATAAGAAGAATCAAGCTCAAAAATCATCTTATACTCTGGAAAATAGAAATCAGCGGACATATAATTTAAGTACCAATGTCTCTGTAATCCTATCTCCTTCAGTCTCTCTTCTCCATATCCTTCTTGTGTCAAACCTTCCCGATAAACCTTCAAATCTTCGTCGGATAATAGAATAACTAACTCGCGCAGACAATCTATTCCTCTCAACCTTTCCCACATCATCATTACCTGTTCGCTCCTCCCCTTATTCATTAAAGATCCAGACTGAGAACCTTCACGGTGTTTTCTAATGTCCACCTTCTTAGATTCTTTCCCCTGCCAACTCCTCGAATAACAGAAAGAAGGTTGATAGTAATGATAATCTCTGTAACCATCTTCATTGCGCGGAAAAAATACATAAGGGTTGAAATAATATCCTCCTTTTCCTATACCGCCTCCTAATATAATCTTGTTTCTGATTATGTTTTCATCCATCTTTTCATTCTTTTAATAGGGAAATACACACACTAAGGATTCCCCATTATTGATAAGGAAAATAAAAGAGAAGAAGAGCGTTTTTAGCATTTCTTCCATTTCCTCCAAACTTGATGATAATAAATTACTTTCCCCTCTACATACTGATTATTCATGTAACAATATTTATATCTTGAAGGAAAAGTTAGATAGGTTTTACTACCATTAAGATCTGATATTCTAATCCTTCTCCTCTTATGTTTTCTTTTCAGGAGTATAAAATCTGAATATCCTATCTCAAAATATTTCTTATACTTCTTTACTAATACTCTACTACTCCCTAACCAAACCTTCATCTTAACTTCTCTAATAGTCTGAAAATCTCATGAACATAAATTTGATCCACCTCTAAATAATGTCTAGGTTTACAAAGGTCAGAAGGGAAATAAGTAAAGGAACTGAAGGTACTAACCCAACCTATCTTTAATTTCCTTCTCTTCCTATTACTTCTCCTATTAATATAAGATAAATATTCAGATGGTATTTTATAGTATATTCTCTCACCATTAAGCTGAACAACAACTCCTACTTCTTTGGTATTACGTTTACTTTTATAGGTCCAAAGCTTTATCATGTATTTTCTTTATCTCATGAAAATATATAGATGGCCTCTCAAAAAACCAGTCTCGATTATAACCAATAGGAAAATGATTAAATCTAAAACATTCTCTAGGAAGACACCACATTTTAGTAAGAGATCTAAGATTTATTCTCTTATGCCTTCTTTCCCTCCATAATTTTTTCAGGGAGATCAGATTAGCTTCAACATATCCGCATCTTTTTGGATCTTCTATTAATATGTATACCGCGCTCCCAATATGAGATAACCAAAGCTTCATATACAAATACACTTAATCAGTTCCCTTAATTCATGCCAGTATACGATCTTTTCAGAATAATACATGGAAATAAAGTTGGAAGGAGACTCAAAAGATGAAGCTAACGAAATAACATCTACTTCTGTAATCCTGTATCTTTTATTCCAATGCCCAATCCCATAAAACGGTATATTATTAATCCTGACATAACTACTAGGACCTATCTGAAATAATGCATCCCCATTAGATTGTAACCATATTTTCATATTCCCTTTTTCTTTAATATATCTAAAATTTCATGTAAGTAAAAATAATCTGCTTTCATGAAATATATAACTTTCTTTGCTTCATCCGGAAATTTATGGAATGTATAAACATAACTTTTACTAGCATTAAACCAACAAGACCTAATTTTAATCTTCTTATTTCTTCTCTTCCAAAAATGACAAACCTGAAGACGATGAGGATAAGTTAGAAAATAAGGTCTCATTCTATCTTTTACTACAATTCCAACTTCCTTGTTTCTTGTCGTATAAATCCAAATTTTCACATATATAAGGATTTTATTCTGCAGTTGAGAGTTATTATGCGAGGGAACCGAGCATATCTTTCTTTTGTTTATTCTCTTTATATAATTTTTATTATAATAAAGGCTAATGCTTTTTACGTTATTCGCAAGCTCATAACTCGTTTACACAAAGCATAAAAAAGAGGTGAAGCCTTCCCATGGCCACTCGCTACTACACAACAAATTGCTCACAAGTTCACAATTTTTGTTACGTTAACGCTCAAACCCTTCACCTCACTTCAATTTTCGTTTCACTTTCAAATTGAAGAAAACCTGAATATATCTATTACTTCTTTAAAAGATAACCTTTATATGATATCTAAGCTATAAAAATACACAAGATGGCGTAAAGCCCTTGTGTGAATAAATCATAGCTTAATAACTACTTCTTATTTCTTATTTTTAATCTTTATTTTTAGATTAACTTGTTCCTAGTCTCTAAATTAAGAAAACTCTGCTAAGAAAGGCTGAAACCCTTAAAGATGAAAAAGAGACTTCCGCTTCGCGGGAGGCGACTCTCAAGTAATAGAGCTAACAATTTTAAAATACACGTTAGTGGATTTTGTGAGAGACCTGTTAAGGGCTATCACTATGAAAAATTATAATTATGAGAACATTTTATATGAAAAAGTGTGAACCAATTGTAATACCTAAGGGAATTAGGTTTATAAATGAATGGGAAGGATATAGGCTAGAGGATTATCCATTTCCACATATTTTGAATAAAGTCCTCACCGGTTGTGGTTATACCGAATATTGTATAAGAAATAATCAACCACTTGTTCTGATTTCTCCTCGTATCTTCTTGATAGAAAATAAGGAGGATCAACACCCTGGAGAGGTTTTCAGGGTTAAAAATGAAGTGGAAAAGATGACTGATTATGAGGCTGACGTAAAAGATGAAGCTGCTAAGGCGGATAAAAAAGATCTAATTAGTGAAGAGACTAAATTAGAGAGAATTGAACTTTTAAAGTGGCATATTCGTGAGTATACATATGCTTGTGCTACTCAGAAGAAAACTCCTAAGATTCTTGTTACCTATGATTCATTTAGACATGTAAAAGAGGCATTGGGAGAAGTTATCAATCAATATCAGATTGTAGTAGATGAATTTCAAAGTATCTTTATAGATGCTAGATTCAAATCTACTACAGAGATTGAGCTTCTGTATCAACTTCAGGATCTTCAGAAGGTATGTTTTGTATCTGCTACTCCAATGCTAGATCGTTATCTTGACATGCTTCCCGAGTTCAGAGATCTTCCATACTACGAATTTGACTGGATGTCTGAAGAGCCTGAAAGAATTATAAAACCAAAGCTTGAGATTAAATTTACCAAAAGATCTTTAAATGAAGAGGCTGGAAAAATAATACACAGTTATCAAGAAGGCAAATTTGATACAAGACTCGGAGAAAGTGGTGTTGTGGAGTCGAAGGAGGCAGTTCTATTCTTCAATTCGGTAGCTGGTATATGTCAGGCGATTCGTTCTAACAATCTTCACCTTGAGCAGTGTAATGTATTGTGTGCTAAAAATGAAGGGAATGAGAAGAAAGTTAGAGAGGCATTTAATAAAGTACTGAAGTGTGAAAACCCAGATCTTAAAGTCCCTCCAAAACTTTCAAAAGATATTCCAGTTATTGGTAGAATTCCAAAGATAGGAGAGTCACATAAGATGTTTACCTTCTGTACAAGAACTGTTTATCTTGGTGCGGACTTCTATTCTACATGTGCAAGAACTTTTATCTTCTCTGATAGTAACATAGATTGTCTTTCAGTAGATATCTCGATGGATTTAGAGCAGATATTGGGAAGGCAGAGGCTTAAAGAGAATCCATGGAAAAATTCAGCTAAAATGTTTGTTAAAGTTACAGATCTTAAACATAAAACTACTAAAGAAGAATTTGATAAAAGACTCGAAGAAAAGAAACAAAATTCAATAAAGCTGTTAGAATCTTTTACTCAGGTTAATGAAGGCAATAGATATGTCTTAGCAAAGAATTATCAGAAAGTAGCTAAGACGTATCATTATAAAGATGATTACGTGGCTGTAAATGAACATGCTGGTAATGAGTTGGTGCCTGTTTTTAATAATTTAATGATGGTATCTGAAATGAGGTCCTTTGAGGTACAGCAAATAGATTATGCCGATAGATTTTCCGTCTTCAATGCTGTTAATGAAAAAGGCATAGATGGTATTAGAGATGAAATAAAAAATATAGCTGAAAAATTTGCTGGTATAAAGAATTCTGTAGATAAGCTTAAAGCATTAGTCGAATTAGCTGAATCAGGAGATTTGGGAGAAAAAGATTTTAATGATTTTTTAAGTCTAATTCCTCCTAGGTTAAAAGAATATTATATTGAGATGGGACCTGATCGAATAAGAGCTAATAGTTTTCAAGAATCAAAGCTTAAAGAAGAGTGGGATAGACAGAAACGTGGTGAAGCAGGAATTAGTGAAGATCTTGCTAATGTAATATTTGGATATTTCAAATTAGGTCATAGATACTCAAAGTCTGGAATCAAGGAAACACTTAAAGAAATGTATCAGAAATATGGATATAAGAAGACGGCAAAAGCTAGTGATCTTCAAGAGTATTTTTGGACAAAGGATGTAAAGTTTCTTGAGGATGGAAAATGGGTAAATGGATTTGAAATACAAGGGAAACGATAGATAATAAGAGAATAGTAGATTAATTGATGTAAAAGAAAATATTAATTACTATTCTCTTTTAAATTTTAACAAATCATGAAAAAGAATTATTTATATGTATTCTTATTGCCACATATGGATGAAGAGTATAATCTTACCTATAAGGTTAAGTTTGGATTTTCTGAGAATTTTGATAATAGACTAAAAAACGGATATGAGTCTTATTATGGAAAAGAAAGTGTAAAAGTCCTCCATATTTATGAAGGCGATTTTACCAAGGAAGACGAAACTACAATAAAACAATATCTTAAGGACTATTGTTTATTTGGAGCAGAATGGTTTAAGTGCTGTCAAGATGTTTTAGAATTTTTTAATGAGAATGATACTTCGGAAAAATTAAAAAACAAAATTGATATTCTTCCAAAGAATAAATCCCAGAGAAAACATTATGAAGTAAATGTAGGTATTTGTAATTATGTTGATGAAAAGGTTTTTATGAAAGAAGAACCTGATGTATTAAAAAGGATTGATTTATGTGAAAGATTAAAAGATGTTCTCTCTCATTATTCCATTGAAGATCAAATCAAATATGTAGGATCAACATATGGTTTAGATTTGGAAGACATTAAACTTCACTCTAATGTTTTTGTAAATTATTATGTAAAAGAATTCTTAAAACTAGATAATCAATTAGATAGATTTGGTTTTATTGTAGATGTTTGTTTAAGTAATACTATTTCAATTGAAGATTTTTATTTTCTATTTTTAAAACAAGTACCAGAAGAATTTACTAAATTTGGTGGTTCATTTGTTATAAGTACTCGGGATAATGTTAAATCGATTACTGATTGTTTAGATCCTGAATTTTATCCAATATTTAATGAATTATTGGAAAGACAAAAAAGACAACATCGTAAAAGAAAGAAAAAGAAATAAAAAAGAACCTAACAAAGGAGGTAAAATTCCAATGTTAGGTTTTCTTTTGTTCTCATTCTACTACATTAAAACGTAGAGAATTTTAGAGTCTGAATGGTCGTCTATCAAAACATCCCCACTCAAGTCTCTTTAGTGTTCGGTTAAGATCTGAAGCCTTTGCAAATCCTGTAAAATGTTCTTTAGGAAAATTAATTCTCGTCCAATCTACAGGAATTGGGTTCTTCAGTTCCACATCAGTATTACGATAGGCTGCTACAGGTTCGAGCCAGATACTATCTTTTCCATCTCCTACAATTTTGAAAACCAGAAAATCTTTAGAGGTCCACAGCAGATCTACATAATGACCTGGTGTAAACTTATAGGCTTTCCATCGTAGGGCATCTCTCAGGCAAACAATGATAGTTTTCTGTAGGTTATTTCCAAGAGTCATTTCTACCCAAGGAAATTCTTTACCGTTTCCTACTACTGTTGTTTCTTCTTTCTTTACTATTGTCTGCATATATTTCACCCCGTTCTCCTGTATATTCTTTCGTGAACCAAGGCAAACGCTCAGAATGTCAGATCCTTTTCCTGAGGGGTCTGATTTTGTTTTTTCCGAGATCTTAGTCATTGAAAGATAGGGAACCATGTCGGGGCTTAATGCAGGGGTAGTAATTTGATAAAGGTAATACGAGTCTGACAATTTCGTATTGCCCAAGAAAAATGGATACTGATAACCGATTAATGTGCCGGTCAAGTTGTAATGTCCTTCTAGCTTCATATTATTATGCTTTAAGGATTAGACATATGCTGAAGGGAACTATCCTTACAGCGAATTAATACACACTTATTATAACCTTCGGGTAATTCTTCCTTTGGTTAAATCATAGGGAGACATTTCAAGTTTTACCTTATCCCCCGTCATAATCCGGATATAGTTCATCCTGATTTTACCTGATATTGTACAAGTGACTGGAGCATTATTCAAGTCCAGTTCCACCTTAAACAGTGAATTTCCGAGTTCTTGTATTACGGTTCCAGTCACTTCTATGTTTTGTTGTTTCATTTAATTTTTATGTTAAGGTTCCATCCTTATCAAAGATCACTTGTACCCAGACAAAGTGATTTTCTAGGATATCATTTTTAAGGTTTTCAGACATTTTCGACACCCCTTTTTTGAATTTGATGATATCGTTGAGGGTTAGCTTACAGACTATATACTCTTTAGGTTCTTTCTTATTACCTATATTAATGAGGCTATATTCAGTTGCTCCCAGTCCAAAATCCTCTCTTACTTTATTTACTGCTTCTATAATAGTATTCTTAAGTTCTGTTTCACCATAAAGATCTTTCAAGGTTACGACTTCAAGTTTATAATTAGTAGACTTGACTCTTTGTTTTGAACAGCACTTATTAGTATCTACTCGTCCAGGATTTTTCCAATAGTCGAAGTATTTCAGGTAGTAGTCGAAATCATGACACATTCTTATTCCCTTCACTTCTTCGACTGCTTCTTTTACGAGTTTCTTTATATCAATTCCCAGATCCTTATAAAGTTCTGGATAATAAAGGCCTTTCAAGAAGTTAGGATCTTTTATGCCAGAGATAACAAATAATTTTTCTGCTCTTTCTATGTTATCTGACTCTTTCACTTTATCACCTACCGAAAGATCTGCTCTAACACTATCCAAATTCCAACAGTCGATTAATACTTTTATGATGGTATCTTTTGTTAGGTCCTCCAGTTCTGTGATAGGAAGTGAAACGGTAGTAGATATGTTGGAGATTGTGGAGAAAATGTCTAGGATTTCTTTCAATGTTTTTCCTTCTTTCACTGCGCTATCATATTGAGGTAGCCAGTAATCTTTTATATCTCCACTATAATCGTTCTCCAGCGTTTCTCCTGCATCAACCATAGATTTTGTTTTAAACATTATCTTAAGGTCGTTCGGTCCATCTCCAAAACTTCTAGTCTTAAGAACTTCCGACACTGTTTTTTCATTTCTCAGTTCTCCTACATAAATCCAAACCTCAGGCATCTTATCGAAGTTTGTGAGGTATTGTGAATTTGTGAGGCTTTCTTTTCTGAGTTTGACGGAAGCTAGTGGGAAGATTGATTCTGTATAACTGTCGTAACGATGCCCAGGAATCCATTTAGTAGTTTTCTTGCACATCTCACAGTTCATCTTTCTCTTCATCTCTTCAAAACAGGACTTAAAGTTTTTCATGGAAGGTTCGATAAAGGATACATATGGTAGTTCCTCTTCAAAAGTTACTTCAAAGACGAGATCCTTAATTTCTCCTCCCTCGATGGTATGATTTTCCAATAAATTCCATAGTCCAGGTTTATAGAAATTAGCTACTTTAAACCACTCATCCGGAAGTTCAGAGCACCAGAGGTAAAGATCAAATTCATTATCTCCTCCTCCGAACTTAATTTTGAATTGGTTTTCATAGAGTCTAACTTCCTGATATGTTTTTCCTTCTATCAGTTTCAACACTTTAACCTGATACTGTTTCTTCTCGGTTGCAGCCAGATATACCTCTTTCTTGGTAGGTACAACATAGGCAATTACTTCTGATGTTAATCTCCAGTTCATAATTTAATCCTCTATTTTAAATTTTATCTTTTTCTTTACGCTATTAAAACTGATCTTTCTGCCGCCGAATAGTTTTTGTACTTCAGCTAGCATTTCTTTTATATCTGTATCTTCATCCCTAATTTCAGAGAGATCAAGCATTTCAACATGAGCGGTTCCAAATTTATGTTTATCTAAATCTGGGTCATCAAGTTGGGTACACCGGAATAAATGTCCATCGGTTGCCAGAATAAGTTTTTGTAGTTCTGGGATTTTATAGCATTCTCGATTAAAACGAAGCTCTATAAAATGTTCAAAACTTTCACACCTCTCTCTTTCTCCTCCTGGTGTTCTTTCACAGGAGACCCAACTTTTCTCATATTGACAAAGTGTACGATTAACTTCACTTACTACTGTCTTTATTATATCCTCTAATTCCATAGCTAACGTGTTCTATTAAATTATCTTTTAGTCTGATTTCTGCTTTATCAATCGGCGTTTTAAGTTTTTCTTCATATCCGATTGCTGTTTGATGATAATATGAACCACAAACTTTAATAGAGAAATCGATAGAGTAAGGGAAACGGGAATTTGTTATTCTCCATTCTCCAGTTTCCACCTTCTTATAAAAACCATCATCCAAGTATACACAAGCTTTCATTATGTTCAGGATATACTTAGGATTTGGTTTTTCTCCTATTTTAGTCAGGTTCCAATCTTCAAAAGTAACTTCGTATTCGGTAGGTTCTTTTCCAAATATCAAACATAATCCAAGTTCTTCGAGATAGAGTAGCCAAGATCCTGTTTCTGGGACCTCATAATATGGCCACTCAAGATGCTCTTCTAATTTCTTCTTTATTGTTTGGCTTGGTTTCTTTCCTTTACACGCCTCTTCAAATCTTTCTTTAGTTACTAAGTGAAGCATAATAATCAAGCAGTTTTACGTCATTCCACGATACTCTTTCTGGGGATCTGGATGTTCTTGCAAATTCACCTTTAACGGCATCTATATACATTGAGCAAGTCCCTTCTTCCCCTAGATAGATCTTTTTCCACCTATCCTCGCCAATCATTTCCTTAACCCCCAGTTGTTCTATTGCTAAGTTATCAAATCCAAGACTAGCGAGATCTGTAGTTGTGGATTGGATTAAGTTTTTCAAGTAATGTTTAAGGTCAGTCATGTCAGGAAGTTTATTATTAAAAGCTCTTCCCCATTGTTTATAACCTAACACTAAAACAGAACCCTTCGTATTTTCTATAATCCACTTAATATCATTTACCGGAGTTATTCCAGCAATGACATGATATACAACTTGCGGTCCATATCCTAGATTTTTCCCAAGGTCTGTATAATCGAGGAGACTAGATTTGAAATAGTCTATGGAATTTTTCTTAAGTTTTATTCCAGACAGTGAGGAAACTGAAACTCCGAGTCCTTCTACCTTATTTACCAAGAGTTTAGAAATCCTATTATCAAGAGCAGAATTTCCAGTACTCATAAGGTCTCCTAAAGTTATTGTTACTCTAGTTTTATGTCCTCTATCCATCAACCACTCTAATATATCTTCAGTCTCGTCTAAACATTCCAAGATATTACCACCCCCTACCGCTATTTCAATTGGTTTGGCTGGAAGTTGTGATAATATTTCTTTAGTTTTTTCCAGGTTTAATATATCTCCTTCTTTAGTACTAGACTCATGACAGAAGGGACAACCATGAGAACAACGATTAGATATTTTAAGGTCAATAGAATCTGGAAACTCTGATCGTAATTCTTCTCCAACTCGTAATGCTCTTTTACTTACTCCATAAAAAGTATTACTATAAGATGAATACTTAACTAGATAATTTCCATTTAGATATCTTCCTGATTCAAATCTATTAAATCTCATAACAGTCGTATTCTAAGAGTTTGATTTTTAATGGGAAAGTAATATAATCTTTTCCTCTCTCCATTTTTTCTACTGTTTTCTTAGTTATCAGATCTTCATCTACATCTCCGTAACGATCACCAAAAAGTTCTTTCTTTATTCCCATCCATTCGTTATTGAAATTATAGCTTGTAAAGAGAATTTCATAATGATCCTGGACATAGATGAAGGAGTAGGTGAAGAAAGTTAGAACTGAACCATCAATAATATCTTTCAGGTATTTATCATTTTCTGCCCACTCATTTTTAGAAGAGTCATAATAAAGTTCGCCTAAAACATTAAACTCATCATCATTAGTTAGTGCTTGTTTTATTGTATCTTTCCCAATTTGATCGAATAGGTTTTTTATCTCCCAATCTACTCTCCCTATTTTCCCTCCTAGTTCAACACTTAAGATAGCATTAACCCTAGATATTGAGATTGGTTCGTTGTAGAAACCTTCGGGAGCATTAGAGTTATCATTTCCTCCATATAACCAAGAATCACGTGACAATAGAAATGCTCGGATAACATTTTCATTTTCCGTTATTTCTTCAAAGATATCATGTGAATTATGGTCAATTTCTGGATAATCATAGTAAGCATCCTCTGGGTCTTCTACTTCTTTCAGTTTTTCAGAGAATTCAGTGACCCATAAAAATTCTACATCTCTAACTCCAAATATTCGTTTTAGGATTTTCTTTAATTTTGTGATACTTTTTTTACCATGATCTGACCTAATATCATAACAATAGATTCCACATAGGTATTGAAGTTTGGTAAGGATGGAATTTGTTTTAAAATATTCCCACCCAAAATTATTTCCTCCTGGTATCCTTAAGATTCCATCCTCTGTTATTTCTATATCCCAATCTTTATCCCCGGGTGCTACTAAACTTTCCGGGTTCATTGAGATAGAGACAGCATGAGAGGAAGAGGAATTAGTTTCGGGCATTCCAATTCTTCTTACTACTTTTATATTCTTCATAATTTTCATTTTTCGCCCAAGCCCCGTTATAATCCGAGGCTCATTTATAAGGGTTTGAGATCTTTATTAATGTGAAGTATGATTGTGAATTGATTGGAAATGAATTTTATGTAGCCAGAGACCAATTACATCACTATCTTATTAAATTTACTGTAGTCAATGGAAAATGGGTTGCGGGAAATAAACGAAATGTTATAAGGATAAGTGGTCATTATGGAAAAACAAAAATTACTATGACAATGGGATACTATGAAGAGGCCCCTGTTTTAAAAATGAAGATAAGGGAGAAATTATTAAAGCAGTTGATGGATTATGCAAGTAGCCAATAAAAGAAGGATAGAAACTATTTCTAGGTCTATCCCTCTTCTTCTTTTTCAAAATACAAATTTGAAAAGTTAAGCATGACGAACTGCAGAAACGGCATCACCCACTTCTTCTGCTTCAATTCGACTATACCACATTTCATTGGCCCTTGTAATAGCCGTGTCAATTTCTGGTCCTGTATAGCTACTAATATAACCAGGAGCTATAAAGGGGGTTGCTGATTTAGGTGTCTCGTCCATATTACCCTCTTACAAAAAATAGATTGTTAGTGTTTGTGTAGAAAGGCTCATTATAGACAGTATATAAGGGCCTAATCACAAAATCTCCGGGTTCTTGGCTTCCGGTTGGTGTCTGGTATATTTGTTCGGCTAGAAAATATGGGTAGTAATCATAGCTTGGAGTAATACCATCATCATAGAAATCAAGGTAATTTTTGTCTGATCCATTATATCCTAAATCACCTGAGTACATTTTACTAAGTTCATCCATTTTTCCTAGGTTTTACGTATTCTTCAAGGACAAGCTTTACTGGATCATCAATTTCCTCTATCTCGGAATATTCAAAATCTGTAGCTTCAATACCTCGATCTACCTTATCATAAGTCTTTTTCCCCATAATAAAACAAAAAGAGAAGTTACGAATCTAATCGCGTAAAATTTTTAATTTTACTAAACTTCTCAAACTTATATCTCCTCTAACAAAGTGAATAATTTTATTTATTCACGTATAAGGATCTCAGGGCTTGGGGAACGCGTTTTGTATAGTTTCGAATATTCTGTAGGGGTCGGAGTCTTTAAACCTTAGATCTCCATACTCTGTTTCCACCACCACTTCTCCATATACCTTCATTTTTTGACAGACTATTATGGCGGTTACTGTTTCCCATTGATATCCCTGTTTCCAATATCCTTCCAGTCGTGATCCTTCTTCTATTCCTAACCCTTTCAACAGAGTTCCTATCTTTTTCTGACCTCTAAAGATTGTCCAAAGATTACCAAACTCCTCTTCAAATTCATCTCTCCCTATAGTTTCACACTTTGCCTTTCCCTTCTTTATTCCCAGTAGCCTTTGAATCTCGGTAAAGGATGTTCTGCAGTTAATCAAGGTTTTAGTGTTTGAGAGTTGAAGAAGGAGTGTATCGGTTCTAGAATAATGGTAAGCAATTATTGAGGTTATAGTTTCCCAAGTTTTTCCCTCTTGCCACATTTCTGAAAGAGCCTGATTTGTTGTCCCCGCTTCTATTCCCACCGTCCTCATATCTCCATCATTTTTTGTCAGGTGTTCGTAAAGTTTATCATATAGCAACCCAAACTTATCTTTTCCTATTTCTTTCATATTTATAAGGCATTAACGTTTTGCTGTGTGAGAGAAAACAGAGGGGGAGTTAAGAAAGTTGGGATTTTTTACGGCCGTTATTTTTCCCGACTTGTTTTTATTAAGGTGTGGAGATTATTACGGCTGTTTTTCTTTACACCTTTTTCCATTATCCCTCTGTAAAAATCACACAGCATCAAATCCTTTTAAATTTCCAAAGTTGACCGTCCGAGAAAACCTGAAACCCTTATATATGAGAGATAGATATGAGGCTTTCGAGAGCCGCAATTGAATCTGTTTTGTTCAGCACCTCCTAAAGAGTGGGTTGATCCGTTTGTAAGGATTAGCTTTCTATGGAGGTGTTTTTTCGAGATATTAATTTTAAAACAACAATAATATGATTTTAGTAATTGGAATAGCTCTTATCGTATGGTTTTTATGGGGAGCTATGTTTGATCCTGAAGAAAATTTGGGATCAGTAGAAAAAGCGATTAAACATCCTGGAAAATGGTCTAGGAGAGTTATGAGTGGCTGGATTGAAGATGCTAAAGAGGTGTTGACAGATCCAGAAAGCACTGAAGAAGAGAAGGAGAAGGCAATGAGGGATATCGAGTTCTTCTCTAAATACGTAAAAGAGGAAAGGACTTAGTGTTCCTTTCTTTTTTGCTAATCTTACAACCTGATTTCCTTACTAATAGATAAAAACTAAAAATCATGGGAACATTTAAATTTACGTATGATGATGATAACCTGAAAGAGATTAAGGTTATTTGTAAGTATGATGATGAAAAGGATCGTAAAGATCTCCTAGACACTATTAAAACTTTTTGTATTGACTCAATTCCTGAAGAGCTACAACCTGAAGTAACTGAGTTGGAAGGAGAGTGTGGTTATTTGGTAAAGTGTGAAGATGAAGATGTTGGTGAGAAGGTTATAACTCATATCTTCAAGTACTTATATCTTGTAACTAGAATGGCAATGATCTTTAAGGATGAACTTTCTAATAAGACAAAGGTAGAGGAGCTTGATTTCAGTCTTCTTCGCCCAGACATTGAGAAAGTGGAGAATCTTGGGTATCGTGAACTTGTTTCCCTAATCGGCGAAATTGAAAAGGAGGAAGATCATGTGGAAGATTAGAGGAAAGTTGATCTATTCTGCGGAGTACGATCGGGATTCTAAGACGGTTAAAGTCAGGGATTGGAGAGAAAAGGATGAGAGAGTTTCGAGTTGTAAAGGAGGGTGATTCATTTTATCCTGAATGGAGAAGTGTTTGGACGTTCTTAAGGTGGAAGAGATTCTATTTTAGTAAGAATAACGAGTTAGAGGATTTCATATACATGCGAGCGTTCACAACAGAGGATGAGGCTTGGAATTTCATTATAGAGAAAAAGAGCGAGCCAAAGTTTAATGATTACGACATTATTAATGAGGGAGAAGACTAAAGCTCCCTCTTCTATATTATGATTAATTTAAGAGATATACAGGCTAGATATGCGAAATGGCCTGAACCTAGAGAAGTAACGGAAGCTAGGGAACATATAACCAAAGCTTTCGAAGACCTGAAGTTTATAGAGGAATCACATCAGTATTTTGTTGGTGATAGTGAATATCCTCCTGTTTCTACTGTTTGCCATAAATTTGAACCTTACGTAGATTGGGACCAGATTGCGGCTACTAAAGCAAAGAAACTAGGAAAAACTAAGGAGGCGTTACAAGAGGAGTGGCATCAGAATAACATTACCAGTACATCATGTGGTAGTAAGACTCATTGGTTTGGTGAGCAGATGATGAACCTTTTTATTGGTAGACCGGTTGAGCTTCCTTTCCAATTTAGTTCCGATGGTTACATGATTCCGTATGTTGGGAAAGAGAAAGCTATCGAGAAATATTGGACAGATATTCTCGGCAATCCTAATGTTTTTCCCGTTATGCCTGAAGCTAAACTCTATCATGAAAAGTTAGGGTATGCTGGAACTTTTGATATTCTGTTAGCGTATAGAATGGCGAATGGAGAAATTATGTTCAGCATTCATGACTATAAAGGCCTTCCACTAGATACACCGATTAAGACAGAGGATGGATGGAAAACTATGGGAACGATACAGGCGGGGGATAAAGTTTGGGATAAAGACGGGAATATTGTAACAGTTTTAAACACTTCCGACATACACTACAATCCTTGTTTCATGATTACTTTTGATGATGGAAGTTCGGTTATAGCGGATCATGAACATAGGTGGTTGGTAATGAGGAAAATTAAAGCCAACTACTTTATCATGGAAACTGATTATGAGGTTATGACTACTGAACAAATGGCAGGCTGGAGTAGAAATGGAGGATTATACATCGAACAAAAGAACCCGGAATGTTTTAAGCGTGTGATAAAGGTTGAGCCGGTTGAGACAGTTCCTACGAGATGCTTAGAAGTTGATGGTCCCTCTCATACTTTCTGTGTAGGGGAGAATATGTTGGTAACTCATAATACTAACAAAGATTTAAAGAATCAATTCAACCGGAGTAAATCAAACACGCTTCTCGATCCATTCCGGGACTATATCGATGAACCTCTCTCCATATATTCTATCCAGCTATCCTTATATCAGTTAGGTCTTGCACAACTTGGCCTTCCTATCATAGACCGTAACTTGATTTGGCTGAAAGAAGACGGAGAGTATGAAAAGATAGGGACACCAGATCTAACGGGACGTCTCTTGAATGCCTTATAAGTGAACGTTAATATGAAATTAACTTTGAACATAAAAACAAAATTAAATAAAAGTGAAAGATCTTAGTAAATTAAAAACGGTTCTTGACTTAGCACATGATTTTGAGTCTAAGGGTACGGATAAGAAATTAGCGGAAGGAGTAAAGCAAACAACAAAACTTCTCCTCTCCAAAAAACCTGATACTACCCTTGAAGATCTCCTTATGAATTTGTTAATGTCAGCGCGGGAGAGTTATAAACATATGGTAAAATCTGGGGAAATTGATTCTACGGTTGATATGTTTATGAATCTGGTTGACATGATGGTTGAGGAGGAAGATGATAAGTTGGAGGATAATGAGACAATTATACTCAGGGAAATCTTGAAGGGAAGACTCATTACGAATATGTTGACGAAAAGTTTTAATGTATCGGTAAAAGCAGTGACAGAAGTATGGAATGGAGTACACGGAACGGAGTAATGCTGTTTAAGTCAGTCCGTGGAAGTCATTTGTTTGGATTAAATACAGAGGGGTCGGACATTGATACGTTCGGTCTTTTCTGTTGTCCTCAAAGATGGCTACTGGGAACTGGTGAAGATTATAAACCTTACCTGAGCGACGAGAAGCATGATAATTATGTTGATGAGTTGGGGAAGTTTGTAAAGGAGCTGAAGAAATCTAATCCAGAAGCTTTATGTGCTTTATTCACTCCGGCCGATAAGATCCAGCATTACGATCAGCGGTTAGACCCTCTCTGGAAGATACGGCGGGAATTATTAACCAAAGCCGCCTATCCAAGTTTCAGAGGTTATGCAAAGTCTCAGATCTCGAAAATGGAAGGACTGAGTAAAGCAATGTGTATAGATCCCGCCGAAGTTAAAGAGAGAAAATCACCGCTGCATTTTTGCTGGGTTCCTAGAATAAAAAATGATGGTGTTTGGACTCTGGAGAAATGGTTGAGAGAAAATGGATTGAAGCAGGAACATTGTGGAATATGTAGACTCCCAAATGGAATTGAACTCTACACTCTCTACTATGACTGGTTTGCGGATAAAGACCTGAAACTGGATGATTATGTACATTTGAGATATGAGTCGGATAATAGTAGGATTAGCTCTGAGGATTGGAGAAGATGGTATAAAGAGTTAGAGGAAGGTAAAAAGACTACGGAGATAAAGTACCGAGGAATTTTAGACCCTACCAATGATTCTACCCAACTTCGTCTTTCGAGCATTCCAAAATCAGAAGCCACTAATCCACTCTGTACTTTCCAATATAATACCAATGCGTTTAGTCGTCATTGTGCAGATTATAAAAAGTACTGGGATTGGGTAAAGAACAGAAATCAGAAGAGATATGAGTCGAATCTTGGTCATCAATGGGACTCGAAGAATACTATGCACTCAATCCGAATCATGAGAATGGGTATAGAGGTTG
>Ga0247608_10002486_pt1 | contig 23005 bp, 20 predicted proteins | sample 176DNAGHGlowgp2_FD_193490 | JGI IMG/M metagenome (GOLD analysis project Ga0247608, IMG submission 193490) | Sheep rumen microbial communities from Palmerston North, Manawatu-Wanganui, New Zealand - 1766 DNA GHGlow gp2 | ecosystem: Host-associated > Mammals > Digestive system > Stomach > Rumen ...
ATAAGGCAGACGCAGACCGCGCCCCACCATCTGCTCCCGCAGGATCTTCGACGCTGCCGTGCGCAAAGGAACGATGGTGTAGAGGTTATTGACATCCCATCCTTCTTTAAGCATGTTGACGTGAATCACGATCTCAACCGGATTATCCGGGTTTTCCACCTCAAGCAGCAGTTTCGTATTGGCCTCCGTTTCAGAGCCTTTTTGCTTGGAATGGACAATAATCGTCTTGTTCCGGTATGCACCATCCCGGAACTCATCCGACTTGATGTAGTTCTCCACCCATGCGGCGTGATCGGTATCCTTGCAGACTACCAGCATAAACGGCTTTACGATGGGCTTCCCATGGTTTGCGGCATAGACCGCCAGCTTGCGCTTTGTGTTTTCGTGGCAGGTGATCCCGTCCAACAGCATCAACTTGTCCAGCTGTTCATCCCCAAAGTTGTAGAAATCAATATCCGAACGGGTGACGGCAAATGGTGTTCTCGTGTAACCGTCCTCAATAGCCTTGGACAACGGGTATTCATAAACCACGTTCATAAATGGAATCTGTTTACTTCCCTTCGTAACAAGCGGAGTAGCCGTCAGCTCGAGGCCGAGCAGTGGGTGCAGCTCATTCAGCGCTGCCGCGCCGCGCTCTGCCCTGTAATGGTGCGATTCGTCCATAATGAGAACCAGATCCAGGAGTGAGGACAAATACTGATAGAAGGAGTCCCCAATGATTTCGTTGACCTTCCGCATCGTTGCGTCTTCTTTGTTGAACTTGTCAATGTTGTAAACGAAGATGCGGATATCCGACTCAAAAGCGGAGATCTGCTTGGATTTGTAATCATCATCCGTGATGATCTGCGGAGCAGCGCTGAAGCAGCCGAGGCCACGGAAAACATACTTCTGACTGTTGAAATCGGAAAGATCCCGCTTCAGCTTATCATAGATGGTCGTGTTTGGAGCAACGACAAAAAAGTTGCGAATGTTATACTGCGTATACAGATAGGCGATGAACGCGCCCATCAACCGGGTTTTACCTACGCCCGTAGCCAGCGCGAAAGTCAGCGACATAAATTCCCGCTCAAAGTCTGTGCAGGTTGGGTACATGGCATGGACTGCGCCAAGAGCGCCTCGCAGATTCATGCCCTTGCGCAGAGAGACACTGTTCAAAATGTCTTCCAATATTTCCAGCGACTTCTTCTGCGGTTTGCGCAGTGACATGACGCCACTGATATATTCGGTTGTATATTGAGGAAAACGATCACTCATCGAGATACTCCTCCTCATCTTCATACACAGGCGGGTGGACGATGTTCAGGGCGTAATCCGTCTTGCCAAACTCGCAGCGATCCAGAAGCATTTGCGGAATCTTCTTGATTGTGATGTTCCCGTATGCCTTTTCAAGCCCCGCGTCGAAAGATCGGCAGGCGATAATAAGATACTCGCCGTCCTGCATCGTGTCCCGGATGGAATCGAGAAACGCGCTGTTCAGATGCCGCGTGGTCACAAAGAGATAACTGCTCTCGTTGCCGACGGATTGCTTCCAGAACAGGCTGCTGTCCGGCTGATAGGTAAAGCCCTCGTGCAGCGCCATCGCAGCTGCCAGCATGTCCGCGTCATAGGCGGGATTAATCACGGCTTCTCCGAAGGGGTCCTCGTTGATCAGAGACGGTGCCAACTCGTAGAAACGATAGCCTCCGCCGTTGGTCCACCCGGCAGATTTTGTAACGCCGCCCTTATCCTCACCGGAAATGACCTTGTCCAGGCGCACCTTGCAATGGGTATAAGCATGGTCTCCCATTTCAATACCGATATAGCGTCTGCCCATCTTGTGCGCGACCGCCGCCGTAGTACCAGAACCAAGGAAGGAATCGAGAACCAAATCGCCAGGATTTGTAGCAATATGAATTATCCGTTGGATTAAGCGCTCAGGTTTAGGAGTATCAAACACATTGGAAGTTCCAAACAACGCTATTATTTCTTTCTTGGCTTCTTGGCTATGCCCAACATCTTTATTGGCCCACCACGTCCAGGGAATCACACCTTCATGCTCTGACAGAAAAGTCTTTCTTCGCGGCATTGCGTTTCCATCGGGGCCAAACCAAATCCTATTTTCAGCAACTTGCTGTAAAAAGACCTCTTCTACATTCTTCCAGCACTTACCCTCTGGAGGCGTGTATTTTGCTCCGCCCGGCGTTGTTATCACATACATTTGATTGGGCCGGTAACCTTGTGCCGTATAATCAGCTGAAGTCCAAGCTCCACGAGGATCATTGTCCGGATTTTTATACGATGCAGCTTGTTCTTCACTTAAGGGAAGTTTATTCCGTACAGTTTTAAATAGCTCCTTGTTTTTGACATACAGAAGTATATATTCGTGCCCATCACTGATAACAGCTCTCATATCTGGAGAGGTACGTTTCTGCCAAATCATTGATGAAACAAAGTGCTCACGTCCAAACAATTCATCACAAAGGACTTTCATATATGCTTGTTCGTCGTCATCAATACTAATCCAAAGGCTTCCTTCTTCAGACAGCATTTTCCAAAGGATTTGAAGCCTTGGGCGCATCAGGTTGAGCCATGTGCTGTGCTCCAGATTGTCATCATAATGCTCAAAGGCACTGCCTGTATTATAGGGAGGATCAATATAAATGCATTTGACCTGTCCAGCATACTTGCTCTCTAAAGCTTTTAGGGCCAGAAGATTATCCCCGTGGATCAGCATATTCTCCGTATCCGGGTCGGCGGCGCAGTTGGAGCGGGACGCATCTTCAATCAGAATCCTCGGCTCCACAACAATAGGTTTGTCCTTGCCGTACCAGGTCAGTTCCAGTTTGTTCGCCATAACGATTATCTCCTTCAACCCTGCTGATGCGGATAATACCAGCATCCTTTACCCTTGCAGTTTATCATAAAACCAGGCAGATTTCTACTAAATCTGTAAGATAGAGCAGAATGAAATGCGTCTCACGGTGAGACAAGTTTATATATGAAAAACCTGCCTTCCTGTGAAGAAAAGCAGGCTTTTCACTCATTTCACTTTGCAATGAATCAACTAATACAAAAACATGTTAGGACATGTGTTTTCAGCTATGCAGCTTGGATCAGCAACTCATTCTGCATTGTTTAGATATTCCCTGCATGTTTTAGCCGTAATATAGTCTTCCTTATGACTCATAGCATCAGCGGCTTCTATTGTAGCTTCATCTTCCGTTTTAAATGCTTTTATTGAGACATACATCGGTTTAGTATCGGTGTCGCCATAAATTATTTTAACGGTGCCCTCTCCGTAAATGATCTCTTTTACAACTGCATTAATAGCTGCACATACAGTATGGAGACTGATTGTTTTCCCAAATAATTCATAGTCCAGCTTTCCCATGAAAGTTAAAAACAGTTCACTTCCAAGTAGAGGTTTTTTGCTCTCTTCATTTTTCAATAGATTCGCAGCATCCATTGATGTCAGCTTAAAACTTGTCCGCATTGCTTTTTTCTGACAAATTAGCACAAACAGCTCATTAATATCTGCGATGTTCTCATTCGTAATAGAATTAAGCGCTGCTGGTGGAATGGCTATTTCAAGTTCCTCTTCTATGGCTGACAGTCGTTCAAACAGAACACTTGATAATTGAAAGTGATCGATTACGTCGGGAAGCGTAATGCTTTCCTTTTCAGTGGATGACGTATTGCCTTTGCCGAAGAAGAAAGAGAGCACAGATACCGCTATTTTAAGTCCTTCAGAAACGTCTTTAACAGTCTTCGCATTTTCGTAGTGTTTAGTAAAAGAAATGTGAGCCTTGTGTATATTCTCTTTCAAAAAAGAGAGCGAAAGGGTAACAACCGAATTAGGCACGGTTTCAAGAACTATCCTATCACGCAAGTCTTTTCGTATCAGCGTGATTGATTTTTTCTCGCCATCAACAGTGACTTCAAAAGGCAGATAATCGAACGAAGGAAAAACCATGAATTTGCTGATTTGATCGTGTGCTTCTATCGGATAAGAAGAATCATTGCTATTTACATTTGTTGATATTGATTCTATTCCGTCTACATTTACTGCTCGGCCCTCTTTATAGGCCGTTTCCAATGCTTCATAAAACCTTTTTTGAGAATCATGGTCTTTGAACACAAGTGTCCCTTCGTATTTTATATCATCATTAGAGAAGATGCTTTTTAGAAGATTTGGCATTTTACCAGTCCTTTCTTATTTCATCTAAAACGAGTATTTTGCTAACAAGAATACTCTTTTGGATTGAAATACTCTCACCCTGTTGAAACTGGCTATCGGGAAGATCTAAGATTGTACCTATTATTTTTACCCTCTCAGTAGCATCTGGAACAACAATATACCGAATATCATCATATTCAAACTCTAACCATAGTCGCCGGTATTCCTCTGCCTCCAAGCGATGGTTTATAGAATTTGCTAATTCCATAAGGTTGGGATTCGCTATAATATTCTGGATTCTGAGATCAGATAGTTCTTCAAAACGTGGAACATATCTCCATTCGCATTCATCATGAAAATTCTTGTATATCTCTACATCTACAGAAGATCCGTCAGTCCGTTTGATGCGCCTATGCATTATCCCTCGTAGAGGTTTGCTAAACGCAATCCGGTAAAGGACATCTTGTTCAATCGCAGGAGAGATACTGCCGGCCGACACTGCCTCTTTTACAACGTTAGAGAAATATCGAGAATAATTGGATTTCGTGTTAATGTATTGTATTGGTTGGAGGCCGCATTTTTCACCCCATTTTTTTGAAAAAGAAATAGCAAACCGTCCGTAATAATCAAAATGCGTATTGTGTTTTCCGATCTCATCTTTTTCGCTTGGACTCAGAGAATTAAAAGAAGCTCCTGTTCCTTGAACATTGAAACTGTCAGCTAATTTATGAAATGGAATGTCACAAAAGCATTTTTGTAAAACCTGTATCTCCGAAAACTTGTACGGGTCACCGCCAAGCTCCAAGTATTCTATGTTTTCCGTGCAATAACGCGGCACTAATGCGCGTCGCTGAAGAGCCGCTTGCAAGTATGTATCTTTCGTCACGAAGTGAAACAGAGTATTTGCACTTTGGGCGTAATCCTCTAACGGTATGTATCTTTCGTCCATATTACTCCTCGTTTCTGCGCAAAAGCAGCTTAATATCAGCTAAATCAAATGATCCATGGCAATTTATTATACCATGGATCACGTTAATTGTATATGGTTTTGTAACGATAGCAAGTGTACTCAAACTATTGCCACACGCCAGTTTCCAGATACCGGCTTGCTTTTTCATGGGCGTTGTCAACGATCCGTTGATCAAAGCCGATGAGCTGCAGAATGTTGATCGCATTTCGGGAGGTCGCTTTTCCCTCGCGTATCACATAGTCAAATTGCAGTTCATTTTCTCCGATCTGCTCTTCAAAATGATACATACCATAGCAACCTTTTAATAAATCACAGAGTTCAATGTCATGCGTTGCGGCAATGCAGAGCAATCCCACATCAGCCATTGCTTGCAGCACCTCGCTTGATGCCGCGATTCGTTCTACCGTATTGGTTCCGCGTAACACTTCATCCACGACACAAAGAATGGCGTTGTTTTCTTTTGCTGCGTCCAGAATACGCTTGAGCGATCTGGTTTCGACGATATAGTAGCTCTCTCCGGCCAACAAATCATCCTGCAAGGCCATAGAGGAGAATACACGGAATGCCTTTCCCTCATAAGTCTTTGCCAATACCGTACAAATACTCTGCGCCATGATGGCCGCCAGCGCCACCGTTTTCAGATAGGTGGATTTACCGGAGGCATTGGAGCCGGTGATCAAGATCGGCTTCTCTGTCACACAGTCATTTGGGACGGGGTCAGACAGCAAGGGATGAAGCATGTCCTCGCTGTGAATATAGTTGCCGATCTCATTGTCAAAGTCTATGATCGGTTCCACATAATGATCGAGGCTTGCCCGGTAGGAGGCAATGGATATTGCAGCATCCAAACGGCCGAGATACTCATGGATCGTAAATACATCGTCATGGCAGCGGCCCAGCTTGTTTTTCAGATACTCATAGGCAATAAGATCCAGCAAGGTTACAGTAAGAATAGCATCTTCCACCCCACCGCTGTCCATCCCGGTAGATACACCGCCTGTTCGGATAACTGCCTGCAAACGATTTAGACTTTCATAGGCTGGCTGCATGTACTTATCAAGCTCGGCATCATGGAGTTTGCGTAGCTTTCTCATGGCAAAGACCATGTTAACGACATAATTGACCGTGTCATAGTCTCTCTGAGATCGCCGTTTTCCAAATTCATGCACAAAGCAGTTGAGAAACAGAGCCACCAACACAGCCCGAATGCCCCAAACAGGATTCAGTATCGCCCAGACGACAGCGGTAACGAAAAGCAGCAAGCATAAAAGATAGACAATCAGCATCCCTGTGCCGTGCTCAGACGGATAAAAAGCGCGGCAAAGGTCGGCTCTCCTGGTACAGCCGAGACGGGCAAGGATCGTTTCCACTTTCAAGCGCCGCTCCGGGTCAGCTTGCGTATAGCGGATTATATTCTTCCGCTGCTCATAGCTCGCTGCGTCAAGGACGGGGCTTCGCAGCATGTAGTATAGATACTGCTCGCCGGAGGTGCAGCGCTTCGGATTGATCCGCTTAAACACGCGATCCATATCCAGGTCATGCCATGTGATTTCGTCTATAAGGAAAGGATCAAGACCGTTGTCTCTCCGAAAGTCATAGTAGGCTCGGATGTAGTTCATGTCCCCGTCAAAATAATAGGGGTCGGGGACTTTCCCATAAGATGCCCGGAGCATCCTTTTTAATTTTCTTGTTCTCATTAAATGCCTCCGCCTACAACAGACAAATTCTTTTTCAGCTTTCAGATCAACCTTTTTATCCAGGTACGGATATAGTTGCAGTATTCAGCATCCTCTAAACTGAATTGCAGAAAATACACATAGCACTGGGCCATGTAGTATTCTATCGCTTCAATGTCGCATTCTCCGAATTGCAAATAGCCCTGTAAAAACTCTTCCTGTTCTGCTTTTGTTAGAAAGAATCTCTGCCCTGGCCGACGGAACATTGCCCACGCAATATCAAAATCCCTGTTTCCGATGCCCGACAGTTCAAAATCTAAAATGCCACTGATATGATGATTGTACCAAAGAACATTAGCATAGTGAAAATCTCCGTGGCAAAAGCAACGGGCAGGCGTTTTTGGCGGCTGACTAAAGAAATCTTTAAGCTCTTCCAGTTGTAAAGATTTAAGCAGATCGTCAGATGGGGTGTGAAAGAACTTCCGATCTTTGGCGTTTTCTGCTTGGATATTCAATCGATGGAGTCTTGCTAATGTAGCACCATATTCAGCCAAATATGAAATAGACTCCAGGTTTTGATTATCTCCTACAATCGTTGATAAGCGTTCTCCCTGAAGCTCCAGAGTTACCGAGAAAGGAGTGCCCTCAAACCCATAATCAATTACAGTGGGGGTCATTGGAGAACGGAGCTGAGATAGAATCGCAACTTCATTTTCAATCGACGAGCCCATCTGTCTGGCGGCTTTGATATAGGCTTTTACCTCTTTTCCGTCGAACAGTCCTTTAGCGTGAAATACATCGTTTCCAGCATGAGGATAGCCAAGTATTTCTGTCGGCTTGAAGGCCTTATACGGGAGTGAAAAAGGATCAATGTTGTCTCGCCATTTATCTGGATGTTTCACGATTTATTTCTCCTACAAAGTTAAGACGATCATGTGCCTCAAGTAAATACGATCAGAATAATGCTGGTAACAAGTAAAACAATACCAACTATAAACTCAATGAGGCCAACACGCTTGGCATACTGCTCATCTTTGCGTCCCGCTTCGTACTCTGCTTTGAAATCGTTAATAAGATTATATTTCGCTCGAAAATAAATGAAGTACCCAAACAATAAGAAGGCCAAGCCCAACAAAACCGTACAGATCTTTAGTACAAGCATCTGGACACCTCCGCATCCTATGTATAGCGTTGATTATATCAGTATTACGTTGATTATATCATGCAAAAGTAGCGTTTATCAATACGACAGGAAACTTGTCTCACGGTGAGACACATTTCTGCGTTTATAGCTTTTTCCCTTTCCAGATAGACACAATTCCATTAGAGATAATCAGTCCGATAACCCCACTCATACCTCCCGTAAGTGATTGAGGAATACCATACAGGTTGTTATCAGCAAATATCCTTGATGCGTAGATTTCAGCCGCCAAAACAATAATTCCCAAAATTACTGTCAGCCAGCCTCTGTTGATAATCTCTCTTGCAATTAGTTCTTTTTCTGTTTTAGCAAGGTCGGTCATGCTTGAAACAATTTGTTCTTGTGATTCATTTTCTATTCCCAACAAATCTATAACAGAGAATTGCAATTCCGCCGCTACTTTTTCGAGGAGCGCAATGTCGGGAAAGTTTATGCCACGCTCCCATTTACTAACAGCTTTATCTGTCACATGAAGTCTTTCAGCTAACTCTTTCTGTGTGAATCCGAGTTCCTTCCTGCGTGCTGCTATCATATTTCCAGTATATATAGCATCCATTTGATCGCCTCCCGTTTGAACTATACGCCAGAGGGCGTTTTGAATCAATCGACAAAAAGTAGAATGTAATTTCTACGGTGCGGTTGACTCTTTCACTCCGCAACATTAATTATCTTCAAGCCCTGGGATCGGGCATAGTTTACTGTATAAGCTGTGCCGCCAGACTGCTCGGTGAGGTAGCAAATACAAAGGCTGCTGCAATCAACTAAATGACGATTCCTCTTGTGCATACAGCCGCTGTAATACTGCTCGGAGGTATATGTTACTTTATCGGCAGCTTTCATGATTCGCTCGTATTCCGCAATGTCGGCCTCTTTCCAGCCTCGCGTCTGATCGCGGCAAGGGAGGACAAGGATCAAGCGGATCTCCGGGTAGGTTTCCCGCAATCGTAAAACCGTCTGTGCGGCCAGCGTATCAAAGCCGATCGCGCCGCCGCAGCCGAAATAACGGTAGCCCTGTTCGATGGCTTCAATCAAAACCTGTTTTGTCCTCTTTTTGAGCTTTTGCTTCTGTAAAAACGGTATTGTTCTATGACCTGTAAAACAGGCCGTCCGGTCTTTTATCTTGATCACCTCATATTCTCCGGGATGAAATATAGCACAAATCCCGAAAATAGTACAGCTACAAGGACTAATGCCGCGCACGATTTTCCTATAATGATTAGTACAGTTACAGGAACGGTGTGGTGAGTCTATGCAACTAAATGAAGCCGTCAGCGCGCGGCTGAAAGAGCTATTACGGGAGCGCGACATGACGCAGTATCAGCTATATATGAAAAGCGGGGTACCGAAATCCTCGATTGGAAACATCGTGAATTGCGCCTATGATTCGGTCAAGCTCCGCTTGATCCACGAAATATGCCAGGGCTTGAATATCAATATCTCGGACTTCTTCAATTCGCCCTACTTTGACGAAATCAATCTTGAGCCGTAACAGCCGGAGTTTTCTCCGGCTGTTTTGTTATGAACACAAAAAAGGCGCGGCACCGAAGTACCGCGCCGAAAAACGCTGAACTCCCTTGCCGCGACGCAGCTTTGACTTCTTTGGAGAAATGCAAAGCAGGAGAAGCGTTTTTGCCGAAGCAAAATCGCACTTCTCCAAATGAAGTCTTATTAAACTGCGTCGCAAGCAGATTATAACATGAGACCATCGGAAAAGCAACGAAGGAAATGTGTTTCACGGTGAGACAAGTTTCGAGGAAAAGCCCGCCGCTCAAAAATGGAGAGGCGGGCAACTACGGTTTATTTCTTATTTTGCTTCCCAAAGAACAAGGTCGCCCAGGACAATGCGCTGAACATCATCAATGTTGATAGCGCTGCCCCAGCCACAGAAAAGGTTTACAGTACCGTTCTCATAGGGGGTGGTCAGCGCACCGCCGGTCGAGAAGGTCGAGCCGTCCTTGAAGACCAGCTTTGTGTCGATACACACCTTATCTTCCAGTTTGCTCCAAGGCTGATAGGCGTCCCAATCTGCCTCCGGGGTATGGAAGGATTCCGCACCCTCATAGCTTACTTTCCAAACAGCGCTAAACGGCGTCAGTTCCAGCCCGACGATTTCGATATCCTTATCCAACTCCGTATCATGATAAATCGTGTGGTCAAAATCGAAATACCGACGCTGTTCCTCCGTTTGAGAGAACAGGGCAGGCCCGAATGTGGTAGTCTCTTTCTGCCCGACGGTCATATGAACCAGAAGCGGCAAGCTGTCAGTACCGAGAGCGTTTTTCGCCTGCTCAAGAAAGCTCACGTCGATGTAGCACTGCAGCGTCATTGTCTGCGTTTCCTTGTCATAGGCGTACTGAAGAACCGCTTGACGAATTTCGTCCTGCCCGCTCAGGGAAAGGCTTGTGGGAAGCTCCGGCCCAGCGAAACCACCAATCTCCGTGCCGTCAATACTCCAAGAGAAACTTGTTTCCTTCGGGAATCCACCGGCATCTTCCTCCGATACAGGAGATATATTCACAAAAACACGCTGTACATCACCGTCGTTTACGGAAGAGAGCAGTACAAGCCCGCTTGCCTGGTCATCCGTAATGGCATATTCATTGTAACTGCTTACATTGTTTTCCTCGATCTTCAGATCGGCTTTCAACTCCTGCTGACGAGCGGTGTGAATGCTCCACACCGCATAGGCGACGGCACCCAGCGCCAGCATCAGCGCTGCGGCCAGCGCAAGAGAGATAATGCGTTTCTTTTTCATGTGTACGATCCTTTCCGGGGTTTCTTGTATGACCCCGGGATCAAAGGATGCTGTGTCGCTGATGTGCCGATCATCCAGCATGTTCAGCGCCTGGGAGATCAATTCCCGCTTCATACAAGCAATCCCTCCTTCATCAAGTGTTTTTTGAGTTTTTCCTTGATGCGGGTAAGACGGACGGATACCGTTTTATAGCTCAGCCCGGACATTTTTGAAATGTCGGTCAGAGAGTCGGCATACCAATATCGACGCATGAACACGAACTTATCCAGAAAGTCAAGAGTATCCAGAAAGCTGTTGATCTCTGCTGCCAGTTCCTTTGCTCCGTATGTATCTTCCACATCGCTGCGGTCTGGAATACACTCGGCCAAATCATCAAGGGCAACGTCGTATTGGCTGTCCCGCTTCTCCGCGGTGCTGGCATGGTATTTCTTTGTCGCAAGATTGCGCGCGATCCTGCATACGAAGTTTCTGAGCGGCGACGGTCTGCTGGGTGGGATCGCATTCCATGTTCCCAGCCATGTGTCATTGACACATTCCTCCGTATCCTGCACATTTCCGAGGATGTTATATGCGATCCGGCTGACCGCTCCGCCGTGTTTTTTGGCAAGCTCGGTGATTGCCTGCTCTGAACGTTCAAAGAACAGGTCGATGATCTCCGCGTCTGTCATGTTCCGTCACCTCTTTCCGCCTCACCTATAATCTACGGATTCAGAAAGGATTTCTACAAGAAACAATGAAATTATATCACACGGGTGAAAAAAGAGCTCACCTTCCAATAAAGGAAAGCGAGCTCTGGCAGATTATCTCTTGGCTGTGTTCTATTTTACCATAGCAATCAGCTCAGCGGCCATTTGGGCCAGCTCATCGAGTGTACCGTCTGCCGCTGTCATATCCGAAAGCATATACTCCACACCGTCGATTTCATAGGACACAAAGGCAATGTCGTACTCTATGATGCTCTCGGAACCATAGGAAATATAATAATGCCCTTCGGTTTCCCGTGCGAGGTCTTCCTCCGTCTTCTGATATTCCTCCGGTACGACCTTATAATGATCCAGGTTGAGCCTTACAGATACGCCGTCGATCGTACGCAGCTCGAAAGACTCGGGCTGATCGGCGCTAAGGACAGGATTGAGATCGAGATACCGATCCGGCGAGCCCGGCTTTGAATAATCCACATGGACAACATAGTATTCCTTTTCGACCTCGTTGTTTTCATCATAAACAGCCTCCCCTTTTACCGTGAGAAGAGAGAAGGTGTAGCCATTGGAAAAGCTCTCCGGAGCAGTCACAGGATAACCAACGGCTTTCTCAACCTGTTTCAGCTCGGACAGGCTGCTATACTCGCCGGTTTCCGGCATCTCATGTGTACCGACAGATCGAAAGCCAAATATGGCATAGGCGGTGGCACCCAGCGCCAAGATCAGCGCTGCCGCCAGCGCTAAAGTAACGATTTTCTTCTTGTTCATGTGTACGATCCTTTCCGGGGAGCTGGATGCAGCCTCGGTCACAGGACGGTATGATTCCGCGATGATGTACTCATCTATATCGCCAAAGGCTTTTGCTAACAGTTCCCGATTCATGCAAGATAGCCCTCCTTTACCAGTGATTTTTTGAGTTTTTCTCTGATGCGGAAAAGACGCACGGAAATACGATCAGCATTGCCGCGAGTCTCTGCGGCCAATTCCTTGACAGAATCAGCATACCAGTAACGCCGAACAAAAAGAAACCGATCATCCCGGCTCAGCGTCAAGAGAAATCGGCTGATCGCAGCAGAAAGCTCCTTCGCCTCGATCTCTGTTTCCACGCGCAGCATAGAGGGGATGCATTCTTCCATTTCGTCAAGGATCAGATCAAAGGCATCATTTCTCTTTTCGGCTTTATTGGCATGGTATCTGTCCAGGGCCAGATTACGGGCGATTTTGCAAACATAGCTTACCAAAGGGCTTGGCTTCTGAGGCGGAATACTGTTCCAAGTCCTCAGATAAGTGTCGTTTACGCATTCTTCCACATCCAGCCGGTCATTCAAGATATTGGCAGCAGTCTTTTTTATGGCAGATCCGTATTTATTGTCCAGCTCTGCAATGGCCTGTTCCGAGCGCTCAAAGAACAGAGCAATAATTCTACTGTCCTCCAAATGCGTCACTTCCTTTCCGCCTCACCCTATATCACGGGATCGCAGAGCAAATCTTACAATAAGCGGGAAAACTTTATCATAATTTCTATATTCAAACAAGAAAGATCTCACCGAGATAGATAATGATGAACTGAAAAATGTGTCTCACCGTGAGACATATTTCATCGAAAAGCCCGCCCCTCCAAGCAGGAGAGACGGGCTGTAGAATGTATTGCTTTGCGTGATTAACGGATCGTGCTGAAATCCACCATATCCAGGATGGAGTCGATCTCGGCATCGCTCAGTCCGTTGAGCTGCATGATGTGCACCGTCACAAAGGAGTTTTCCAGATAGACATAGGCATAATAATCGGTGCCATTCTGCAGAACGGTGAGGTCTGTACCATCGGGGGTAGTATGATTTCTTACAGTAAAGGCGCTCGGATCTCCAACCTCCTCAAAGATTTCATATCCGCTGGACATCGTAGCGTAGGGAGAGTTGTAAATGTAGCAGCTCGTGCCGGTGTTTGTCAGATTGTCAGTGGTATAGAAGCTGACAGCGAAGGTTCCCTCGTCGAAGTAATAGAACTTGTCGTAGCCGGTGGGCTCGGTGCGGAAGAAGCTCTTTCCTCCCGCGCAGATCTCGTTGATCCTTGCGGTGATTTCTTCGCGGGTGGAGAACTCAGCCGCTTCGTCATGGTTTTGGAACATGCTTATTCTCTGATGGCGGATATTCAACCCATTATTTGCAGCGATGCTCTCCAATTTGTCTGCCATACCCTGGGTATAGACATGATACGAATAATCATATCCGCTGAATCCTTTGGCTCTTGTCTCCCAATATGCCTCAAACGCCCTGTAATCCTCCGCAGAAACGATACGCCGTTCAATTTCGTTCTCGCTGTTGCTGTCGCTGTAGAAAATCATGGTTACCGTGCCGTCAGCATTTTCTTCTACAGTAGAAGTTTTTGTGCCTTCCGGCGCTTTGCAGCTTTCGGGCTCGTAAATCCCGTTTTCTCTGCTCCATGCAGTCCACTCCGCCCAGGCTTTGGTCGAGTTGTCGATCTTCGCACGGATGCTTTCATCCATTTCCTCCGGCACATCCTGCGGCTGGGTAAAGGACACATAGCCGCCGTTGGGATTGTCAGCCGGAGCGGAGTTACTCATAAACAGTGCCCTAATACCGAAGAGATCGGCTGCATAGGCGACGGCACCAAGCGTCAGGATCAGCGCTGCCGCGAGCGCAAAAGTAATGATTCTTTTCTTTTTCATGTGGACGATCCTTTCCGGGCTTTCCTGTATGGACTCCGGGCAAAAGACCGCCGCTTCGCTGATATAATCGTCATCCACGCTGTTGAGCATCAACGAGATCGTTTCCCGCTTCATACAAGCAATCCCTCCTTCTCAAGATAGAGTCTGAGTTTTTCTCTGATACGAAAAAGGCGGACAGTCACACTGTTGTTAGTAGAATGTGCCATTTTGGCAATGTCCTGCACCGGATCGGAATACCAGTAACGCCGCATGAAGATAAACCTGTCAGAATAGCTCAACGTGGCCATAAAGCCGTTGATCGCCTCGCGGAGTTCCTGCGCTTCATATGCTTTTTCCACGCTGTCGCTGTCAGTGAGATAGTCTTCCAGTTCGTCAAGCGCGAGGTCATACTGGCTGTTTCGCTTATCCGCTGTGATGGAATGATACTTCTTTGTCGCAAGATTGCGCGCGATCTTGCAGACAAAAGTCCGCAACGGGCTTGGCTTGTGGGGCGGGATGGCATTCCAGGTGCCGAGGTATGTATCGTTCACGCACTCCTCGGCGTCCTGTGTGTTGCCAAGAATATTCCGTGCCACTCTTGCCACAGCGTTGCCGTGTTTTTTGTCCAGCTCGGTGATCGCCTGTTCTGAGCGCTCAAAGAACAGGTTGATGATCTCCGTGTCTGTCATAGGCTGTCACCTCTTTTCGCCTTCACTTATGTACTACGGAAACGCCGCCCGAACATTAACAGAAAAATGAGAAAAAACAAAAAATATGATTGCGATCACTATAACACAAAAATGTGTCTCACGGTGAGACACATTTCGAGGGAAAGCCCGCCCCTCCGAATAGGAGAAACGGGCTTAGTGGTATAAATCTTTAAGTCTAAGTCATGATCTTTGATTTCTTATTCAGGAAGCTTATATCCTCCAGTACCAAGTCCTATGCAGTGCCAAGAGCCATTTTCCTGCTGCAGTACGAACTCCCTGTAGCAGGTAAGCTTGCCTTCAAATTCGCCCGTTCCCTCGGCAGTATTGCCGGCCCAGATGCCGGGAGAATTGAGATCCCAAGGCGTAAAGGCATACTCAAAGCTACCTACTACAGCGTCGCCGGTTTCACTGATCTCACGTACTTGCCATTGAACGACCGCATAATCACTCATGCCGTATATGCTACCGGGCGCAAGTGATGTCATATGATCACTGTAAGCGGAGTAAACAAAGTATTCTGCCGCCTCTTGTGCCCCGCCTTCAACATTGAATGAAATGCGGGACGCGTCGACATCCAGATTATCATATTCCATTCGTATGTCTCCGGCTATGGATGCGCTGTAGTCATTTTTCGGTGAAGCGCCCCAGAAACTCGTTGTATTTCCATCGTAGTATTGCACCATTCCGGCACCGCTGTCTGACCAGAACGTCATTTTGGCTGTTCCGTCCGCGGAAGCCGCAGTAAGCCAGAACTCGCTCGGTTCGGTCGATGGCATCTCCAGCTTTGCCCATTTGTAGCAGTTCAGCAGCACCTTAAATCGATCTGAATACCACTCATTGGCGGGGTAGGTATTGTGCGCTCCGTCATCAGCGAGGTATAGCGTGAGGGTGATGTCCCCGGATGCAAACAGGGCATCGACACATACCGCGGGAGTATCCTCTGCCTCATCGATTAAGTTGCTAATCGTCCAACCGTCCTGCGTGAGACGAGTAAAACCTCTGTTCTCCTCGGTGTTTGGAACTGATGCCGTCCAGATAACCGTTTCACTTGCATCCACAGCGGTAATAGTCACGCCGCGCAAATCCTCGCGCCCGTCCAATGGTTCCAACCAGATTAGCTCACCCTTGCGGTACAGGGAACCATCTGCATTTTGGCAGCCTCCACTGGTATACGGCGTTGTTACCATGATGCTCTTGACATTATCTGCACCGATGGTCAAATAGAATCTTGTGGAGAAACTATCCGCTGTATTCTGCCCAATGCCAAAGTATTCCCTTGCAGCCCGCAGGCAGTTCTCATGCTGCCGGTCAGCACCGGAAACGTCAAAAGCCCTTCTTCTGATTGACCACGGAAATTTAGCCCTAATATCGTCCGCATAATAGCTGCCATCTCTCGGCTCCCAGTATTCAATCACGTCATAAGTTGATTTGTCACTGTCCTCCGAAGACGTATCGAAGGTAATCACCGTTGGAATGTGCGAGCCGGACACTTCTTTTACGGCGCTGCCGTCAAATGTGTATTCTTCGTACATCACCCACGCATAGACCGTCGTTCTATTTGCAGTTTTAGAGACCTGAAGCACATCATAGTCCAATGCCACAAAGTGCCCTTCTGTTTCGGAGCTGTGGTTATGCCCTGCAACAGCCATATCCATAGAGATGCCCAGCTTTCCGGACAGGCTCTTATTCGAGAAGGGATCTGTCATTAGGCATATAGCAAGAACAATGCAGGCAAAGATAGCTATCAGAATGATCCAGAACGCGGGCTTCTTGTAATTCAAAACGCCTTTTACCCGCTCTTTCACGCCGACTTCCCCGAAAGCAAGCGGGCAGGCCAGGATCAGCCGCCGCTGCATGCTGCACGAGACAAGCGCGTTGGCATAGGCTTTCTTTTCAGCCATCGCCATGTCGGAGATAACTTTCTCGTCGCAAGCCGCTTCAATATCCCGGCAAAGCAGGATGTAGGCGACCCAGACCAGAGGATTAAACCAATAAACGGTGAGAAGAAGAAAACCGAGTGGCTTCCAAAGGTGGTCTTTTCGCTTCAGATGGGCGCGCTCATGGGCCAGAACGTAGGCGGTTTCTTTTTCGTTCAAGCCGGAGGGCAGATAGATTCGCGGATGGAACACGCCCAAAATGAACGGCGTTTTCACTTGATCGCAAAGCCAAGTGTTTTTCTCATACGGGATCGCTTCCGTAACCTTACGACGCAGGCGGAGATAGCTGATAAGCCCGTATAAAATAAGGATAACTATGCCACTTACCCATACAAGGCCGCCCAGATACAGAACGATTTGCATGGGATTCACGCTGTTCATGGGCGTCGCAGCCAGGGAGGTTCCGAGCGTCGGATTGACCGCGTTATCAATGACGGAAACGCCGCTGTTGATCTCGGGATGCTGGGCGTAGCCGATCGACGGGCTGATCACCTCTGCGCTTGGGATCAAGCTGAAAACCGACTGCAAAGAAAAAGGGAGCACAAGCCGCAAGCCCACGAGGCCCCAGAGTACGACGGAGATCCATTTCGGCGCTTTCTTCAACAGTAGGCGCAACAGCATGACCGCGAGGATCAGCCATCCTGCGGAGATGCTCATATTCAGCACTTTTATGAATACGGCTTCCATCATTTCTCCTCCGCTTCGTCGATCATGGCACGGATCGCGGCCGCTTCCTCTGCGGACAGCCTGCCGTTTTTGGTAAATGCGGCGATAAATGCGGGCAGCGACCCGTCAAAGGAATCCTCCACAAACTGTCTCGACTGCTTAGCGTAAAACTGCTCTCTTGACATAAGGGAAGTGACCGTCCCCTTGTTGTTCACGAATAGTCCCTTTTCGCACAAGCGCTTGATGACGGTATGGGTTGTGGTACGCTTCCAACTAAAGGTTTTTTCCGCCAGATTGACCAGCTCCGTGGAGGTGACCGGCTCATTCGCCCATATCATATCCGCGAAGCGGCTCTCGATGATGCCTAACTGAATATCGGCCATAGCTGTCGCTCCTTTCAGACTACTATTTGTAGTCTGCTTATATACTACAACTTGTAGTCTCATTTGTCAAGGGTTATTATGAAGCCTGTTTCAATTATAGACCCATTTCGAGAACAGCCATCGCACGAAAAAAAGGAAATGTGTCTCACCGTGAGACACATTTCAAGGAAAAGCCCGTCTCTCCAAAATGGAGAGACGGGCTGTGATGTTTGACTGTTACTGTTCGGTTAGTGTTCAGCCGACGCCGCCGTCCATAAAGGCATAATGATTTTCAAAATCATCGTAGGTCATTGTCCGGCCGGTTTCGCGGATTTCAAGATTCTTTGCGACTTCGAGAAGCGTATCCATTCCGGCCTCTCCACAGATTCGGACAACCCACCCTGCATCGGGGTTAGACATTAGGATGATGTCCTGTTCAAGAGTTTGCTCTGGCCTGCGGTCGTTAGCCGGAAGAATTTCGGTGGCATGGAAGCGCATCACATCGACACCTTGCTCATCCCAGTGTTCCTCAATGATATTTTCGGGGGTGTAGTAGAGCAGAAGCAGCGCGCCGCCGTCGTTGAACTGGGACATGTAATATGTCTCAATCAGCATCGGTTGATTGGCTGTCATATTGGGGTATTTGTCCGCCAGCGTTTCCGCCGTCAGCCGACCGAGCCATGTGTCGCTCTTCAGCGACGTCAGTTCCTCCGGCAACCAGCCGGGACGGAATTCGATCTCCCTGCTCTCCGCTGTTTCGGGGAAGGTGACGGCGAGCTTGGCGTCATGCCACTCAAGATACCCGCTGGGATTCGGCTCCCATTTTATACGGAAAGTCTCTTCCGGTTCCGGCACCCGTGTAAAGAATGCGGAATAGGCAGCGTAGGCTCCGACGCCAAGCGCAAGGATCAAGGCGGCTGCCAGCGCAAAAGTGATAATGCGTTTCTTCTTCATGTGTACGATCCTTTCCGAGGAGCGTGCACAAAGATCGGGATCGAATTGATACGCCTCGGCAATATGCCGGTCGTCGATGTTGCAGATGATCGTGGATAGCTGTTCCCGTTTCATTCGAGCAACCCCTCCTCTTTCAAATAGCGATATAGCTTTTCACGAGTCCGGAAAAGACGGACGGAGATCCGATGACCATCGCCGTGTACTTGCGCGGCTATATCCGATACAGAATCCGCATACCAATACCGTCGAATGAAGCAAAAACGATCCTCATAACAAAGCGTGTCCAGAAAACGACTGATCGCGGCTGATATTTCTTTGGCCTCGTAATCCGTTTCCACGTTGACTGTGGAAGGGATACACTCTGCCAGTTCATCCAGCACCAAATCATATTGCCTGTTACGCTTCTTGGCAGTATTGCTATGAAACTTCATCGTTGCAAGATTGCGGGCGATTTTGCAAACGTAGCTTATCAAGGGATTTGGATTCTGAGGCGGAATAGTGTTCCATACCCCCAAATATGTATCGTTTGCGCATTCTTCCACATCCTGCGTGCTGTTTAGGATATTCGCCGCCGTTTTCTTTACAGCAGCACCGTATTTCCGTTCCAGTTCCGCAATGGCCTGTTCCGAGCGCTCAAAGAACAGAGATATGATTTTGCTATCTTCCAAATGCGTCACTTCCTTTCCGCCTCACCCTATATCTATGGATTTGAGGGCGGATATCACATCTGCTTGAAAAATTTTATCATTTTTTCTATTTGAGAACAAGAATCTGCGGAGAGGCAACATAGTCTTTGATAATGAGGAATGTGTCTCACCGTGAGACATATTTCCAAGAAAAACCCGCCTCTCCGAAAATGGAGAGACGGGCAATACAAGCATCGGTTATTCTTGCTTATCCTTTTTGTGCTGAGACCACACTTGATAGATTAATGTGAGCAGCACATAAAACCCAATCGCCTCAATGACGATTTGTTTCAGATCCATCATAAGAAAAACACTTACTGTTTTGGAGCCTTTTATGAATAGCTGACCTAAAAGATATGCGACAGGGACAAAACAGAGTTGCCCAATAACAGGGCTAAAGCTCTTCTTACGAAATACTATCCAGAGAACTGCAAGTATTACAGCAAAGCCTATAGCAATGAGTGCATAATAAGCCAGGGCGAGACGCGGAAGGATCTGAAGACCTCCATTCATTGGTTCACCCCACAACAGGGTCTGATCCTGGCCAAAGCCATAAATGACTCTATCCGGCAAAGGATAAAATATATCTTTGCTGCCCTTAGTGTCATAATGCTCTATGGAAAAGCCTCCGTCCACATCATCGATGACAAGGGCCGCCTGCGTGCTGAAGTATTGAATATACACGGTCAGCTCCCCGGTTTCATCATCCAAATACACCTCTGCTGCCGACCCGGAAACGTGTTCATTACGATTGATAATCAGCGCCTGTCCCGGATTGGCGGTCTGCCACCCGTCCGGTGAGTCCATGTGTACGGCACCTGAGTACAAGGTTTCCTCTTCGGGGTTATAGGGAACAACGCCTTCGACACTCAGAAGAGCAGGGCTATATGGGATCGGGTTTTCATGAGTGACACGCGCAAGCAATGCAAACAGAATCAAGAACACAGACAAAGCCGCTATCGTTGCGGTGCGCCACCGGCGTTTTTTTAGTTCTTTCTTTATTTGTTTGATTGGCGCTGCGCTTTCCGGAATCGGCTCCATTGGCTGCTGCAGGCCATCAAGATATTCACGGCAAGCAGAACAGTCGGCCAAGTGATCTTTCACTAAATTCATGCTCTCTTCGCTGGCGAGATTTTCCGTATAAAGCGGGAGCAAATCCCGGATTACTGAGCAAGGCAAGTTCATCGTACATCCTCCTTGTTTTGCAGTTTTGTTCGTGCGCGGTGAAATACAACGCAGGCCCAGTTTTCGTTTTTCCCGAACAAGGAGCCTATGTCCCGGAAACTGAGTTGGGCGAATACACGCAGAGAAAAGACTTCTTTGTACGGCTCCGGCAGATCGTGAAGCAATCGGTGAAGATAAATACTCTCCGTGTGAGTGATTGCTTGTTCTTCCGGCCCTGCTGATTCATCGACACGCTCTGTCAGATCGTCAAGCGACTCTGCTTTCTTTTTTCGCTGCTCCGACAGAAACATGTTTTTCGCAATCGTGCAAAGCCAGGTTTTAATACTGCTTTCACTTCGGTAACTGTCTATAGATTTCAGAGCCTTGAAGAAAGTTTCCTGTGTGATTTCTTCCGCTTGGTGTTCATCCAGAGTTAGGGAAAGAGCATAGCGGTAAACCGGCTCAAAATATTGTTGATAGATTTGTTCAAAGTATTGCTCGCTCATGCTTTCCCTCCTCTCTGTTTATTAGACGCGTGAAAGACGATTTCCTTACAAGGAAGAGCGTAAATATTGTATCATTTTTTAAGAGATGTACAAGTGATAACAAAAGGAACACCGGATAAGGAGGACCAAAATGACCCTCCTTGAAACTTGTCTCACGGTGAGACACATTTCCCGGATCTCAATACAAGGGCAAGCCGAAGCCGTACACAGGAGCGGAGCCGAGGTAATAGCGGTTTTCGACGCAGCGATCCCCGGAATTGCCCTCCACGGTGTAAATGAGGCCGTTTTCAACTTTCTCCACAATGCCGACGTGATCGGCCAGGCCGTCGCTCTCCCAATCGAAAAAGATAATGTCGCCGGGGATCGGCTCATAGTCACGGCTTTGCCATTGGCCGCGCTCAATGAACCAGTCCACATAGGGGCGCACGCCCTCCATCTTCGGCAGCACACCGGCGTCCAGATAGCCGCATTGATCCGCGACCCAGCTCACGAAAATAGCGCACCATTCCACGCGGTAGTCCAGTCCCCACCAGCTCCAATAGGGAGCGCCGCCGACGTTGCCGATCTGTGACTGTGCCACGGCTACCATAGCGGCGTTGCCTTCGCCCATGAAGAGCCGACCAACGGGATAATAGCGGAGGACGTGGGAGACGTAGGCTTTATCACCGTAGCCAGCCCAGCCGTACTGCGCGGCCATCATATCGGAAAACTCGATTGCGTTCAGCTCGGAATAGCCGCCGTAGTTTGCCAGCGCCCAGGAAATATAGCCGGGGCCGAAGTTGTAGCCCTGTAGAGCAAGAGAGATATGGTCAAGGTCTATCGGGCTTTCCACGCCCGCCATGTTCAGTAAGTCGGCCAAAGTATGTACGCCCACGTCGATGGAGTATTCGGGATCGGTGATCGAATTGGGCGCATGAGGATACCGGGTATTGTATCCGCTTTCTGAGCATTGCATGGGATCGGTGCCTTGCCCGCCGCTCTCCTGCATCATCACGGCCTTTATCAGCTCGGTGTATTCCGGGATACCGTACTGATTGGCATAGATCTGAATGATCGGCGTGTATGCCTCGACCTCCGCACTGACAGGAACATAGGTGCTGCGTCCCTCGCCGCTGCCAAACAGGGCGACGGCGATCCCGGCCAGCATAATAAGCGGTACAATCATGATCAGCGCAAAGCCGCCATACATAATAAGATCGTCTGAGCTTGGCCGGACTGCTCTTGATAGGGCTGCGCCGAGCTTCTGGATAAACTCATTCCCGGCCTTAGCCGCGCCTTTTGCGGAGCTTGTCTTGATCTCCTTGATCGCCTGGTCGCGGGCATATCTGCGCCCCTGCTCCTTGACGATCTGCGCTTTAGATGTTCCTGCTGAGGAAGTATCACAGGGCAGCGCCCTTTGACGCTGCCCCGTGATTTGCTTTCTGTCCTCGCGTGTTCTGCGATGCTGTGAGATATTGTTGGCCTGCTCTTGCCGTACAGCCGTGCTCCTTTTCTGAATGGTTGGGAGATCATTTTCTGGCAGGGCGGAGATCGGCTTTTCAGAGCTATGAGCTGTCTCTTGCCTGCGCTTCTGGCTGTGGAGATAGCTTTGACGCATTTGATCCTTTGGCATTGCGGGAGACGGCTCCGTGACTTCAAAACATGTCTCACCGTGAGACAAGTTTTTGATTTGCTCCCGGCTTGCCTCGGCCTTTTGCTTTTTGACCTCCTGTACCATGTGCCGCCGCATACGCTCTTTGGGAGTGACGGCTTTGGCTGACTGAGAGTTGCGGGAATGTGTCTCACGGTGAGACACATTACCACGCTGGCGATGTGGTGGATGATCGGGCGGCTGGATAACCTCGTGGACGACATTTGCGGTATAGGTTTCCACCTTGTCCACGGCAGTATAGGGCT
>Ga0247608_10002490_pt1 | contig 22968 bp, 36 predicted proteins | sample 176DNAGHGlowgp2_FD_193490 | JGI IMG/M metagenome (GOLD analysis project Ga0247608, IMG submission 193490) | Sheep rumen microbial communities from Palmerston North, Manawatu-Wanganui, New Zealand - 1766 DNA GHGlow gp2 | ecosystem: Host-associated > Mammals > Digestive system > Stomach > Rumen ...
AAGGAGAGCCCTCATCCGGTGACGTGGAAGCTCAAGTCGTATGAGTTTGCCTATTTCTTGCGGGAGCTGTGTCCGTTTTTGAAGTACAAAGAGGAGATTGCCGCCCGACTTTTCTACTATCGTGTGCCTGGCGTATGGTTCAAGGTGTCGTCGCTAAGGAGTCCGCGTTGTTCGGACGGCGAAGTTGTAAAGAAAAGAATGGAGAAGATTGTGGCGGAGGTTGTGGCGGAGGCGGCTGTTGGTTGAAGAAGGGCAGTGGTTTTTCTAGGGTTGTAGGCGCTAGGGCAACCTGCTTTCTTTTCTGGTTGGCCCCCTGCTGTTGATAAGTTGTTGGTAACTTTTGCTGGCGAGGATGAATTCAGGTAGTTTTGAGCAGTTAAAAGAGCTGTGCTGAGGGTTAGTTAAAGTGATTTTAACACGATAGTAAGATACTGATTACTATAGCTTTCGAGAAATTTTATGATTATTTAAGGTTTTAAAAACTGGCATAGTTTTGTCAGTTGGAAAAATAGTCGTACTTTTGCAATCCGTTTTGAAGGGTAAAATATGCCCTTACAAATGACAGAAAACATTAATAATTAAATATATAACTACAAAGAAACAAAATGCCAACAATTCAGCAATTAGTTCGCAAAGGACGTCAGCAGATGGAGTATAAGTCCAAATCTCCCGCTCTCGACAGCTGCCCCCAGCGTCGTGGCGTCTGCACCCGTGTGTACACCACCACTCCTAAAAAACCTAACTCGGCAATGCGTAAGGTTGCCCGTGTGCGTCTCACCAACGGTAAGGAAGTCAACGCCTACATTCCTGGTGAAGGCCACAACCTGCAGGAGCACTCAATCGTTATGATCCGCGGCGGTCGTGTGAAGGACCTCCCCGGCGTTCGTTATCATATCATTCGTGGTGCATTGGATACCAGTGGTGTCGACGGTCGTCGCCAGCGTCGTTCGAAATACGGTGCCAAACGTCCCAAACAGTCCGCTAAATAAGTAAGAACAAAGATTTAAGGATTAGGAATCAGTCGAGAGACGATTCATTAATGAAAAAGAAAAATGAGAAAAGCTAAACCCAGAAAACGTATCATCCTTCCGGATCCTAAATATAATGATGTTCTCGTCACCAAGTTTGTGAACAACCTGATGATGGGTGGCAAGAAGACCATTGCCTATAAGATTTTCTACGAAGCAATCGATGTCGTGGCCGAGCGCACTAAGGAAGACGGCCTTGAAGTGTGGAAGAAAGCCCTGGCCAACATTACCCCCAGTGTGGAGGTGAAGAGCCGCCGTATCGGTGGTGCCACTTTCCAGGTTCCCACAGAGATCCGCCCCGAGCGTAAACAGTCTATCGGCATGAAGAACCTCATCTCCTTCAGCCGCAAGCGCGGTGAGAAGACCATGGCCCTGAAGCTGGCCGCCGAGATCCAGGCTGCTTATAAAGAAGAGGGTGCTGCCTTCAAGCGTAAGGAGGATATCCACCGTATGGCTGAGGCTAACAAGGCCTTCGCGCACTTCCGCTTCTAATAAACTATAGTATAATATACGATAATCAATTTTTGATATTAAAGATAACCTCAAGAACTACTTAAGCCTTACATGTCAGATTTAAAATATACAAGAAACATCGGTATCATGGCTCATATCGACGCCGGCAAGACGACGACGACTGAGCGAATCCTCTTCTACACTGGCAAGAACTACAAGCTGGGTGAGACACATGAGGGTTCTGCTACCATGGACTGGATGGTGCAGGAGCAGGAGAGGGGTATCACTATCACTTCGGCCGCCACCACGGTTTTTTGGCACTGGCATGATGATCGCTATAAGTACAATATCATAGACACTCCAGGGCACGTGGACTTTACCGTTGAGGTAGAGCGTTCGCTGCGTGTGTTGGATGGTGCCATTGCCATTTTCTGCGCTGTTGGCGGTGTGGAGCCCCAGTCGGAGACTGTGTGGCGTCAGGCCGACAAGTATGGAGTACCCCGCATTGCCTTCATCAATAAGATGGACCGTGCAGGTGCCGACTTTTTCGGTGTGGTGAACCAGATTAAAGAGCGTCTTGGAGCCAACCCTATTCCCATTGAGATTCCCATCGGACAGGAAAACCTGTTCAAGGGTGTTGTGAGCCTGATTGACAACAAGGCTCTGGTGTGGGACGACAGCTCCAACGGACAGAAATTCGAAGAGATTCCCATGCCCGAAGACCTGAAGGAGATTGCTGCCGAATATCGCCAAAAGCTCATCGAGGGCGTAGCAGAGGAGAACGAGGAACTGATGATGAAGTTCTTCGATGACCCCAACAGCATCACGGCCGATGAGATTATCGCCGAGATCCGCAAGGCCACTCTTTCGAGAAAGATCGTCCCTGTGATGTGCGGCTCTGCATTCAAGAACAAGGGTGTCCAAACGCTGTTGGATGCCGTGGCAGCCTTCCTGCCCAGTCCCCTGGATATGGAGGAAGTGGACGGCATCAATCCCAAGACCGGGGCAACCGAGAGCCGTCCTATCGATGTGAAGGCTCCTTTCAGTGCGCTGGCATTCAAGATTGCCACCGACCCTTATGTGGGGCGTTTGTGCTTCTTCCGCGTGTATAGCGGTTCGTTGGAGTCTGGCTCGTATGTATACAATGCCAATACTGGCAAGAAAGAGCGCATAGCCCGCATCATGCAGATGCACTCCAACAAGCAGAATCCGTTGGACCGTATAGAGGCAGGCGACATTGGAGCTGCCGTGGGCTTTAAGGATATCAAGACCGGTCACACGCTGTGTGACGAGAAGCACCCCATCGTGTTGGAGTCTATGAAATTCCCCGAGCCCGTCATCAGTATTGCCATTGAGCCTATGACCATGGGCGACATGGACAAGATGAACAATGCCCTTATCAAGTTGGCAGAGGAAGACCCCACTTTCCGTGTGAAGACAGACGAGGTGTCTGGCCAGACCATCATCAGCGGCATGGGCGAGTTGCATTTGGACATTATCATGGACCGCATGCGCCGCGAATTTGATGTGGAGGTGAATAAGGGCCGTCCGCAAGTGGCATACAAAGAGGCTATCACCGCTACCGTACAGCATCACGAGATCTATAAGAAGCAGACCGGCGGCAAGGGTAAGTTTGCCGACGTGCTGTTCGAGATAGGTCCCGCAGACGAGGGCGTACAGGGCCTGCAGTTTGTGAATGATGTGAAGGGTGGCAATATCCCCAAAGAGTATATCCCTGCCATTGAAAAAGGTTTCAAGGAGGCCATGCAGAACGGTGTGCTGGCAGGCTATCCGATGGACAGCATGAAGGTGACCGTTATAGACGGTTCGGCCCATCCGGTGGACAGCGACCAGTTGTCGTTTGAGGTATGTGCCAAGATTGGTTTCAAGAGTGCCTGCCGCAAGGCTGCGCCAGTGCTGTTGGAGCCTATCATGAAGTTGGAGGTAGTGACTCCCGATGCTTATGTGGGCGATGTGACGGGCGACTTGAACCGTCGCCGCGGCATACTGGAGAGCATAGATGCCAAGGTAGGAGCCCAGGCTATTCATGCCAAGGTGCCCTTGGAGCAGATGTTCGGCTATGTTACCGCGTTGCGTACCATCACTTCGGGCCGTGCTACCAGCACCATGGAGTTCTCCCACTATCAGGAGGTGGCCCCCAACCTGCAGGAAGAGATACTAAAGAACAAGAATAATTATTAATAAAAATACATTAACCGTGAGTCAAAGAATTAGAATCAAACTGAAATCTTACGACCACAATCTCGTCGACAAATCAGCCGAGAGAATTGTCAAGACCGTTAAGATGACCGGCGCAGTTGTGAATGGCCCCATTCCTCTGCCGACCAACAAAAAGATCTTTACCGTCAACCGCTCGACCTTCGTGAACAAGAAGAGCCGTGAGCAGTTCGAACTGAGCAGCTACAAGCGTTTGATGGACATCGAAATCAACGACCGTGCAAAGACCATCGATGCACTGATGAAACTGGAGCTTCCCAGCGGTGTTGAAGTAGAGATCAAGGTGTGATAATTAAAGACTGTCAGCCAATGTGAGTAGCCCCCGGATGGTTACGGAGGTGAAAATAAGCTGAGTACTAACAAACAAAACAAACAACAATCCCTAAAAAGAAATGTCAGGATTATTAGGAAAGAAAATTGGAATGACCAGTCTTTTTGATGCCGACGGAAAGCAGATTCCGTGCACTGTTATCGAAGCTGGTCCTTGTGTTGTGACACAAGTGAAGACCATCGAGAAAGATGGTTACTCTGCAATTCAGCTGGCCTTTGGTGAGCAGAAAGAAAGCCGCACCACCAAGGCTATGCGTGGCCATTTTGCCAAGGCCAACACTACCCCCAAACGTTATGTTGCTGAGTTCAGCCGTTTCGAGGAGGGTCATAAAAAGAAACATGGTGAAATTTTGACAGTTGATGTCTTCCAGGAAGGCGAGTTCGTCGATGCAGTGGGAACGTCGAAAGGTCATGGTTTCCAGGGTGTCGTCACCCGTCATGGTTTCGGTGGTGTCGGTGATGTGACTCACGGTCAGCACGACCGTCTGCGTGCCCCCGGTTCGGTAGGTGCTAGTTCCTATCCTTCGCGTGTGTTCAAGGGTATGCGTATGGCCGGCCAGACTGGCAACCACCGTGTGAAGGTCCAGAACCTTCAGGTTGTCAAGATTATCCCTGAAAAGAATTTGATTATTGTTAAAGGTTCTGTACCGGGACCCAAAGGTTCAATTTTAAAACTTGAGAGATGGAGCTAAAAATCTATAATGTCAACGGAAGCGAAACCGGTAGAACCATCAATTTGGACGATTCTATCTTCGCCATCGAGCCCAATGAGCACGCTATTTACTTGGATTGCAAACAGTATTTGGCTGACAATCGTCAGGGCACAGCTAAAGCCAAGGAGCGCAGTGAGAATGCTCACAGCACCCGCAAACTGAAACGTCAGAAAGGCACCGGCGGTGCACGTTCTGGTGATTTGAAGAGCCCCGTATTCGTCGGTGGCGGTACTATTTTTGGACCCAAACCCCGCGACTATCGCTTCAAACTGAACATCAAAGTGAAACGTCTTGCCCGTCGTTCGGCTCTCAGCGCCAAGGTTGCTGAGAATTGCTTGACCGTGGTTGAGAATTTCTCGCTGAGTGCTCCCAAGACCAAGGACATGGTTAAAATCCTCAACAACTTGAACGTTGCCGATAAAAAATCGCTCATAGTTATTGAGAATCAAAATAATTTCGTATCTTTGTCTGCCCGAAACATCCAGGGTGTAAAAGTGGTAAATGTGTCTGGGTTAAACACTTATGACATTATGAACTGCAAAAATATCATCCTCAGTGAGGGTTCGATTGACGAAATCAACCGCGTTTTGGCAACGAAATAAAGAAGTTAGTAAATAGATTTAAGAAAGTTTAACATGAATATCATAGTAAAACCTCTGATTAGCGAGAAGATGACCAGAATTACTGAGGCCGCCGCCGCCCCGCAGCTCACCCGCATGCAGCGTCGCAAAGGCGTCACCGAGCCCAAGATTCTGAATCGTTACGGTTTCATTGTTGACAAACGCGCCAATAAGATTGAGATTAAGAAGGCTGTCGAGAGCTTCTATAATGTGAAAGTTTTGGACGTGAACACGATGAACTATAGCGGTAAGGTAAAGGCCCGCTACACCAAGGCTGGTTATCTGGTTGGTCGCACCAATGCTTTCAAAAAGGCCATAGTGACTTTGGCCGAAGGCGATGCTATCGACTTCTATGCAAGCTTATAATATATGATCGAAGACATGGGGTGAGAGCCTCATGTCTTCGACCTATACTAATAGAACAAAAATAATAACGTATTAATAGTAATAGTCCACTGATAAGAGACTAAAAAGAAACAGAAAATGGCTTTAAAGAAAATTAAACCGACAACCCCCGGCCAGCGTCACAAAATCATTGTCACCAATGACGATATCACGACCAGCAAGCCGGAAAAGAGTTTGGTGTGTGGCTACGGCAAGAGCGGCGGCCGCAACAACCAGGGTAAGATGACCATGCGCTACATTGGCGGTGGTCATAAACAGTTGTATCGCTTCATCGATTTCAAAAGAGACAAGGATGGCATCCCCGCAGTCGTGAAGACTATTGAGTATGACCCCAACCGTACGTCCCGTATCGCCTTGGTGTTCTACAAGGACGGTGAGAAGCGTTATATCCTCTGCCCCCAGGGTTTGAAAGTCGGTCAGACTATTATGTCTGGTAAAGGTGTTGCTCCCGAAGTCGGCAACACGCTGACCCTCGCCGAGATTCCTTTCGGTACACTGATTCACAACATCGAGCTTCGTCCTGGCCAGGGTGCCAAGTTGGTGCGCAGCGCCGGTGCCTATGCACAGCTGATGTCCCGTGACGACAAGTATGCAATCATCAAGATGCCCAGTGGCGAGATGCGCATGATCCTTCAGGCTTGCCGTGCCACCGTGGGTATTGTTTCCAATGCAGAGCACAACCTTGAGGTTGGTGGTAAGGCTGGCCGTAGCCGTTGGCTGGGTCGTCGTCCCCGCAACCGCGGTGTTGTCATGAACCCTGTTGACCACCCCATGGGCGGTGGTGAAGGTCGTCAGACTGGCGGTCACCCCCGTAGCCGTAAGGGCATTCCTGCTAAGGGTTACAAGACACGCGCTCCTAAGAAGCAGTCGAGTAAGTACATTGTCGAAAGAAGAAAGAAGTAATTCATTTTAAAAGAAAGAGAAAATGAGTCGTTCATTAAAGAAAGGTCCGTACATCTTCCATAAACTCGAGAAGAGAGTTATCGAGGCTCAGCAGAACAACAAGAAGGTTACTATCAAGACCTGGAGCCGTGCTTCTATGATCAGCCCTGACTTTGTGGGTCAGACCATCGCAGTGCACAATGGCAACAAGTTTATCCCCGTGTATGTAACCGAGAATATGGTGGGTCATAAATTAGGCGAGTTCGCCCCCACCCGTATCTTCCGCGGCCACGCAGGATCGAAAGATAAAGCAAAGAAATAAAAGTTAAAGTCCATAAATTGCAAATAATAAGAAATGGGACAGAGAAAAAGAATTAGTGCAGAAGCACAGAAAGAAGCAAGAAAGACCCTCTACGTGGCCAAGTTGATGAACAATCCCACTTCGCCCCGTAAGACCCGTCTCGTTGCTGACATGGTCCGTGGCGTAGACGTAGATAAGGCTCTGGGTATCCTGAAATATTGCCCCAGAGAGTCTGCTCCTAAGATGTACAAGCTCATTCTGAGTGCCGTTGCCAACTGGCAGGCCAAGAACGAGGGTGCGCGTCTCGAGGATAGCCAGCTGTATGTGAAACAAATTATGGTTGACGAAGGTCGCACTATGAAACGTATGCGCACCGCCCCCCAGGGTCGTGGCTATAGAATCCGCAAGCGCAGCAACCATATCACTGTCATTCTGGGTAGCCGTGTCGAAGACGCTCCCCAGGCAGAAGCCAAAGTTGAAGAAACTAAATAGTTAATCAAATAAGAAGAAAGAAACAATGGGACAAAAAACTAACCCAATTGGAAATCGTTTAGGCATCATTCGCGGATGGGATTCTAACTGGTACGGTGGTCGCAGATTCGAGCAGAAACTCGTCGAAGACGACAAGATCCGCAAGTACCTCAATGTCCGTCTCGCAAAGGCCAGCATCTCGAAGATCTACATCGAGAGAACCCTTAAGCTCCTCACCGTCACCATCAATACCGCTCGTCCGGGTTTGATTATTGGCAAGGCTGGTGCTGAGGTCGACAAGTTGAAGGAAGAATTGAAGAAACTTACTGGCAAGGACGTTCAGATCAACATTTCTGAGGTGAAACGCCCCGAGCTGGATGCTGTTCTGGTTGCCCAGAATATTGCCAAGCAGATTGAAGGCCGTGTGCAGTATCGCAGGGCCATCAAGAATGCTATCGTGAGCACGATGCGTTCTGGTGCTGAGGGAATCAAGGTTTCCATCAGTGGCCGTATCGGTGGTGCTGAGATTGCCCGTAGCGAGCATTACAAAGAAGGCCGTACTCCTCTGCACACCCTGCGTGCCGATATCGACTACGCCAATGCCGAGGCTCATACCACTTACGGTCGTATTGGTGTGAAGGTTTACATCTGCCGTGGTACCATTTATGGCAAGCGCGAACTGGTGGCTTCTACCGTCGGAGGTCAGAAGAACGACCATCGTCCTGCTATGAACGGTGGCGAGCGTCGTGGTGGCAATGGTGGCCGTCGTCGCTCCAACAATAGAAATAACAACAGTAAGTAATAAAGGTTATAGGTTATAGGTTAAGGTTAAAGACAACCGCAGACAGTAACCGCTAAACAAGAAGTAAAATGTTACAACCTAAGAAAACAAGATATAGAAAGCAGCAAAAGGGTAAAATTAAAGGCAATGCTTTCCGTGGTCACGAGTTGGCTTTCGGTACCTTTGGTATCAAATCCCTGGAAACCTGTTTTATCACAGGCCGTCAAATAGAGGCTGCACGTCAAGCTGTAACGCGTCACATGAAACGTGAAGGTCAGATTTGGATCCGCATCTTCCCCGACAAGCCCATCACCAAGAAGCCCAATGAGGTGCGTATGGGTAAGGGTAAGGGTGCCCCCGAATATTTTGTTGCCCGCGTCATGCCCGGTACTATCCTGTTCGAATGCGAAGGTGTTCCTATGGATGTGGCAAAAGAGGCTCTCCGTCTGGCAGCTCAGAAGCTCCCAATCTCGACCAAGTTTGTTGTTAAAAGAGATTATATCGAAGAATAAAAGAAGATACAGTCATGAAGAACGAATTAAACATAAAAGAGCTTACGACTGCTGAAATCAAGGAGAAGTTGGATGTTGAGCGCAACATGTATCAGAAGATGCTTATGACTCATGCTGTCTCCCCGCTCGAGAACCCCAATACTATCAAAGAAAGTAGAAAAAAAATAGCCCGTTTTCTCACCGAGCTCCGTGCCCGTGAGATTGCCGAGCAGAAGCAGAACTAAAATAGATATGGAAAGAAATTTAAGAAAAGAAAGAGTCGGTGTTGTGGTGAGCAACAAGATGGACAAGTCGATCGTCATCATGGTCGAGCGCAAGGTGAAGCACCCCCTGTATGGCAAGTTCGTGAAGAAGTCCACCAAATTCATGGCTCACGATGAGAAGAACGAGGCCAATATCGGCGACACTGTCCGCATCATGGAAACTCGTCCTTTGAGCAAGAACAAATGCTGGCGTCTCGTTGAAATCGTCGAGAGAGCCAAGTAATATAGTCACAACCACCAAGACAAAAAGATCAAAAAGAAATGATACAACAAGAAACCAGAATGACCGTTGCCGACAACAGTGGCGCTAAGAGTGCCCTGTGTATCCGCGTCCTCGGCGGCACCAAGAAGCGTTATGCCAGCATTGGCGACACTATCGTGGTGGCTGTCAAAGATGCCATTCCTTCTGGCAACATTAAAAAGGGAGCTGTTTCTAAAGCAGTTGTGGTCCGCACCAAGAAAGAAATTCGCCGCAATGATGGTAGTTACATCCGCTTCGACGACAATGCATGCGTTTTGCTCACTCCCGCAGATGAGTTGCGTGGCACCCGTATTTTTGGACCCGTCGCACGCGAGCTCCGTGACAAGCAGTTCATGAAGATCGTTTCGTTGGCCCCTGAAGTATTGTAAAATCTCAAAAAGAAGAAAAAGAAATGAAATTGCACGTTAAGAAAGGGGATACCGTCATGGTGATTGCCGGAGAAGACAAAGGCAAGACCGGCAAAGTCCTGGCAGTTTATCCCGAAAAGAATCGCGCCATCGTGGAAGGCCGTAACCTGGTCAAGAAGCATACCAAGCCCAATGCAAAGAACACTCAGGGAGGTATCGTTGAGCAGGAAGCCCCCATCCATCTGTCGAACCTCATGGTCATGGACGGCAAGACTCCCACGAGAATCGGTCGCAGAGTGAGTGAGAAGACTGGTAAACTCGTACGTTATTCTAAAAAATCAGGGGAGGAGATTAAATAATGGCATATATTCCTACTTTAAAGACCAAATATAACGAGGAAATTCTGCCCGCTCTGATGAAAGAGTATGGCTATAAGACTGTCATGCAGGCTCCTCGTCTGAAGAAAATCACCTTGAATCAGGGTCTTGGTAAGGCTGCTATCGCCGATAAGAAGGTCATCGACAAGGGTATCGAGGAGATGACCTTGATTGCCGGCCAGAAAGCTGTAGCAACCAAATCCCGCAAGGATATTTCTAACTTCAAGTTGCGTCGCGGCATGCCCATCGGTGTCAGAGTGACCCTCAGAGGTGAGCGCATGTACGAATTTTTGGAGCGTCTCATTACTGCCTCTATCCCGCGTATCCGTGACTTCCGCGGCATCAACGACAAGGGTTTCGATGGCAAAGGCAACTACACTTTCGGTATCTCTGAGCAGATTATCTTCCCTGAGATCGACATCGACAAAATCGACCGCATCCAGGGTATGGACATCACCTTCGTGACCTCGGCCAATACCGACAAGGAGGCCATGTCGCTGCTTAAACTGTTTGGCATTCCTTTTAAGAATCAACAAAAATAAGAGATAATGGCAAAAGAATCAATCAAGGCAAGAGAGCGCAAAAGAGCTAAAATGGTGGCTCGTTACGCTGCCAAGCGCGCTGCTTTAAAGGAAATCGTCCGCACGGGAGAGCCCGAGGAAGTTGAGAAGGCTGTCATCGCCCTTCAGAAACTCCCCAAGAACTCCAACCCCATCCGCATGCATAACCGCTGCCAGCTCACTGGCCGTCCCAAGGGTTATATGCGTCAGTTCGGCATTTCCCGTATCAACTTCCGTGAGATGGCCGTCAATGGTCTCATCCCCGGTGTTAAGAAGTCCAGCTGGTAATAGATAATTTAAAAATTCACATTGGTAGCTTTGCAAGTTGGCAAGCCCAATACTACAAAACTTTAAATCAAGAATAAATAATGGTAACAGATCCTATTGCAGATTATTTGACTCGTATGCGCAACGCAATTGCTGCTAAGCACAGAGTCGTTGAAATTCCTGCATCCAACATGAAGAAAGAGATCACCAAGATCCTCTTCGAGAAAGGTTATATCCTTAACTATAAGTTCGAGAACGAAGGCTCTCACAACCAGAGCATCAAGATTGCGTTGAAATACCACCCTGTGACTAAGATTTCCGCTATCTCCGAACTGAAACGTGTCAGCACCCCCGGTCTGCGCCGCTATGTGAGCGTCGACCAGATGCCCCGCGTACTGAATGGTCTTGGCATCGCCATCATTTCTACCTCTAAAGGTCTGATGACCGACAAAGAGGCCCGCACTTTGAATGTGGGTGGCGAAGTTATTTGTTACATCAGCTAATCTAAGAAAGGAGATTATAAGAAATGTCAAGAATTGGTAAAATGCCCATCCACCTTCCTCAAGGTGTGGAAGTGAAGGTATCTCCTGAGAATGTTATTACCGTTAAGGGACCCAAAGGCGAACTGAGCCAGCAGGTAAACCCCGCCATCACTGTCAAGATTGAGGACGGCCAGCTCCATTTCGAGCGTCCCTCCGACAGCAAGGAACACAAAGCCATGCACGGTCTCTACCGCGCACTGGTTGCCAATATGGTAAAGGGTGTTACAGAGCAGTTCAAGACCGTCCAGGAAGTTATCGGCGTGGGTTACAAAGTTCAGGCCAATGGTAACGTTATGGAGATGGATCTCGGATACAGCCACAAGATTTTCTTCGAGCTTGCTCCCGAAATCCACGTTGAGACTGTGACCGAAAAAGGTAAGAACCCCATTATCACCATGACCTGCTGCGACAAGCAGATCCTGGGACAGGCTGCAGCTAAGATTCGTTCCCTGCGCAAACCTGAGCCCTACAAGGGCAAGGGCATTCGCTTCCAGGGCGAAGAGGTTCGTAAGAAAGCTGGTAAGGCTGCTGCTAAATAATAATAGTTAGAACGCCAAAGAATAAGCAATTATGGCTACAAAGAAAGATATAAGAAGAACAAAGATTAAATTCCGCATTCGTCATAAGATCAGCGGTACCGCAGAAATGCCGCGTCTCTCTGTGTTCAGAAGCAATAAGGAAATATATGCACAGGTGATTGACGATGTAAAAGGTGTGACACTGACCGCAGCTTCCTCATTGGAGAAAGGTGTTGAAAAGAGTGGCACGAAGAGCGAAGTGGCTGCTAAGGTTGGCAAAATGCTGGCTGAGCGTGCCCTCGCTGCTGGTATCAATACCGTGGTATTCGACCGTAATGGTTATCTCTATCATGGTCGTGTTAAATCGTTGGCCGATGGTGCCAGAGAAGGTGGTTTAAAATTCTAATAAGTCATGGCAGAAGTAAACGTTAAAAGAGTAAAATCTAGCGAAATTGAATTCAAAGATCGTCTCGTTGCGATTAATCGCGTAACTAAGGTTACCAAGGGTGGTAGAACATTCACCTTTGCTGCCATTGTAGTTATTGGAAATGAGAATGGTGTTGTAGGATATGGTCTTGGCAAAGCCAAGGAGGTGCAGGCCGCCATCCAGAAGGGTGTCGACGATGCCAAGAAAAACCTCATCAAAGTCCCCGTCCTTAAAGGTACCATTCCCCACGAGCAGAGTGGTAAGTACAGCGGTGCCCAGGTCTTCCTGAAACCCGCAGCCCCTGGTACCGGTGTTATCGCCGGCGGTGCTATGCGTGCTGTTTTGGAGAGTGTTGGCGTTAAGGATGTGCTTGCTAAGAGCAAGGGCTCTTCCAATCCCCACAGTGTGGTTAAGGCCACTATCAATGCCCTTCTGCAGATGAAGGATCCTTGCATGGTAGCCGAGCTTCGCGGTATCACCCTCGACAAAGTGTTTAATGGTTAATCATAGGAGGCAAGAATCATGGCAGAAAAGACTTTGAAAATCAAGCAGGTTAGAAGTATCATTGGTCGTCCTGCACGTCAGAAGCGTACGATGGCCGCCCTGGGTCTTAAAAGAATCAATCACGAGCGTGTTGTCGTTGCCACGCCTCAGGTTCTCGGTATGATTGAGAAGGTGAAACATTTAATCACTGTTGAGGAAAACTAATTGTTAGACACTCCTTGGGAACAGTTCCTGAGGACTAAAAAGAGAAGAAACTATGAATTTGAATAATCTCAAACCCGCAGAAGGTTCCATCAAGCATTCCAAACGTATCGGCCGCGGTGCCGGTTCCGGTAAGGGCGGTACCTCCACACGTGGTAACAAGGGTGCCAAGGCACGTTCTGGTTATCACCAGAAGGTCGGTTTCGAAGGTGGTCAGATGCCCATCTATCGTCGCCTGCCTAAGTTCGGTTTCAAGAACATCAATCGTGTTGAGTACGTTGGTATCAACATTGATATGCTCAACTCACTTGCTGAGGCTAAGAACATCACCGACTTCAATGTCGAGGTGTTCAAACAGAATGGTTTGATTTCCGGTAAAGACCGCATCAAGATTCTGGGTCGAGGCGAGCTGAACAAGACCATCAACGTTACCGCTCATGCTTTCAGTGCCACTGCAAAGCAGGCCATTGAGGCCAAGGGTGGTGTAGCCACAGTAATCGAATAAAGTTAATGAAGTTGATGAAGTTATTGAGGAATGGAATCTTCGTGGCTTCATAAACTTCATTTACTCCATCAACTTCAGTAACTAATAAACTAAACAATAATGAAGAGATTAATACAGACACTCAAAAACATCTGGTCCATAGAAGACCTGCGCAAGAGAATCCTCTATACCTTAGGTTTGGTCCTCGTATATCGTATTGGCTGTTACGTGGTTCTGCCTGGTGTTGATCCTTCGCAGTTGCAGAATCTTCAGGCCCAGGGTTCGAATGGTCTGATGGGTCTGTTGAACATGTTCTCCGGTGGTGCATTCTCCAATGCCTCCATCTTTGCCTTGGGTATCATGCCTTACATCACTGCATCCATTGTGATTCAGTTGTTTGTTATGGTGATTCCCTATTTCCAAAAGATGCAGCGTGATGGTGAGAATGGGCGTAGGAAGATGAACCAGATTACCCGTCTTCTTACCGTTATCATCACTGGTTTCCAGGCTCCCGCTTACATCACCAACATGCAGTATCAGTTGGGTGCTACTTCCACAGCCTTCTATCCTTTTGACGGCACCACTCCCCCATGGACATTCTGGGCTTCCACAATTGTCATCTTGATTGCTGGTACCCTGTTTGTCATGTGGTTGGGTGAGCGCATCACCGAGAAGGGCGTTGGCAACGGTATCTCACTGCTGATTATGATTGGTATTATTGCCCGTTTACCTTTTGCATTGTTTGGTGAGTTTGTCTCTCGTCTGGCCGACGCAGGTGGCGGTTTGGTGATGTTCCTCGTAGAGATCATTGTCCTTTTGGTGGTCATCCTGTTGGTCATTCTGCTGGTGCAGGGTACGCGCCGTATCCCCGTGCAGTATGCCAAACGCATTGTTGGCAACAGACAGTATGGTGGTGTTCGTCAGTACATTCCCATCAAGGTGAATGCTGCTGGTGTCATGCCCATTATCTTTGCCCAGGCCATCATGTTCATCCCCATCACGTTCATGGGTTTCAGAGGTGACTCTGACTCCAAGTTCTGGATGGCGTTTGCCGACTATAACGGATTTTGGTATAACCTCATCTTCTTCATTCTCGTGGTGCTGTTTACCTATCTGTACACCGCCATTGCCATCAACCCCAATCAGATGGCCGAAGACATGAAGAAGAACGGTGGCTTCATCCCCGGAGTCAAGCCCGGCAAGAAAACAGCCGAGTACTTAGAGAACATCCTCTCCAAAGTCACCCTCCCGGGTTCCATCTTCCTGGCTATTGTTGCTATCCTTCCGGCCATTATCCGTCTGTTCGGTGTCAACACCCAGTTTGCTCAATTCTATGGTGGCACCTCGCTGCTGATTATGGTAGGTGTTATTCTTGACACTCTTCAGCAGATTGAAAGCCACTTGCTCATGCGCCATTATGACGGTCTGACCAAGACGGGCCGTATTAAGGGCCGTACCTCCATGTCTGTTCAGGCATAACTATTAAGAAATAACATGATCCTCTTAAAGACTAAAGAAGAAATAGAATTAATCCGTGACGCTGCCCACCTCCTTGGGAGATCTCTCGCTGAGGTGGGCCGTCATATACGTCCCGGTGTAACCACTGCTTTCCTGGACAAAATAGGAGAGCAGTTTATCCGCGACAATGGTGGTATCCCTCTCTGCAAAGGCTACGAGGGCTTCCCCGCTTCTTTTTGCATCTCGATAAACGATGTCGTCGTTCATGGCATCCCCAGCAACGATGTGTTTATCAAGGAGGGCGACAATGTCACGCTGGACCTTGTGGTCGAGCTCAATGGCATGTGTGCCGACTCTGCCTACACGTTCACCTGTGGCGAAGTTTCCCCCGAGATGCAGCGTCTTCTTAAGACTACCAAAGAGGCCCTTTATATAGGACTTGACAAGTGCAAAGAGGGCAATCGTGTCGGCGACATCGGACATGCTATCCAGATGCACTGTGAAAAGAACGGCTATTCAGTTGTCCGCGAACTCTGCGGGCATGGTGTCGGCTTCAAGATGCACGAGAGTCCTAATGTACCTAACTACGGTGTGCCAGGCACCGGCCCATTACTGAAAGAGGGAATGGTCATTGCTGTGGAGCCCATGGTCTGTATGGGTTCAAAGAATGTGAAGTTCTCTCAGCAGGATGGTTGGACCTGCCGAACCAAAGACGGAAAACCCGCTGCTCATTTTGAGCACACCGTTGCTATCGGCAAGAATGGTCCTGACATTCTCACGACATACGATTATATAGAAAACAATAAATAACGATAAGTACATGGCAAAACAATCATCCATTCAATTGGACGGAACGGTAATCGAATCCTTGGGCAACGCAATGTTTCGCGTTGAGTTGGAGAATGGGCACCAGATTATTGCCCATATTTCCGGTAAGATGCGTATGCATTACATAAAGATACTTCCTGGCGACAAGGTCTCCATCGAGATGTCGCCTTATGATCTGACCAAAGGGCGCATCACTTATCGCCATAAATAGTCGTAGTTTCTGTTGAAAGAATGTTGACAAGAAATAACAGATAAATACAATAAAAAATGAAAGTAAGAGTTTCTGTAAAGAAAAGATCCCCCGAATGCAAAGTTGTCCGTCGCCACGGGGTAGTCTATGTAATTAACAAGAAGAATCCGAAGTTCAAACAAAGACAAGGATGATTAACTAACAAAAAGAATAAAAAGAATCTATGGCAAGAATTGCAGGTATTGACTTACCGAAAAACAAAAGAGGCGTTATAGGTCTGACCTATATCTACGGCATTGGTAAAAGTCTTGCTTCTGAGATCCTGGCTAAGGCTGGCATCGACGAGAACAAGAAGGTTCAGGATTGGACTGACGATGAGCAAAACACCCTTCGTACCATCATCAACGACGAGTACAAGGTTGAAGGTGCTCTCCGTTCCGAAGTTCAGATGAACATCAAGCGACTGATGGATATCGGCTGCTATCGCGGCATCCGTCACCGTCTGGGTCTCCCCCTCCGTGGTCAGAGCACCAAGAACAATGCCCGTACTCGTAAGGGTAAGAAGAAAACTATCGCTAACAAGAAGAAAGCTACCAAGTAAATAGAATCAACACTGTGTAGCGGCCAATTGCGGACTATATTTTCGACTATTGGAGCAGTTGGTAAACAAAAAGTAAAATCAAGCACAAGTAAAAAAAATTTATGGCAAAAACTTCTAAACCGACCAAAAAAAGAGTCGTAAAAGTTGAACCTCTCGGAAGAGCATGTATTTTTGCTTCTTTCAACAACGTTATCATTTCGTTGACTAATAATGCCGGTCAAGTGATTTCTTGGTCGTCTGCAGGAAAAATGGGCTTCCGCGGATCGAAGAAAAACACTCCGTATGCCGCCCAGATGGCTGCGGAAGATTGCGGCAAAGTTGCTTATGATTTGGGCCTAAGAAAAGTCAAGGTCTTTGTTAAGGGACCTGGTCAAGGACGTGAATCTGCAATCCGCGCAATCAATGGCTGTGGCATCGAGGTAACTGAAATCGTCGACATCACCCCGCTTCCCCACAATGGTTGCCGTCCCCCCAAGCGCCGTCGTGTGTAATTATTAACGTATAAAAGAAATAGATTAAAATGGCAAGATATACAGGTCCTAAAACCAAAATCGCAAGAAAGTTCCACGAACCCATCTACGGTCCCGACAAGAACTACGAAAAGAAACCTTACGCTCCGGGTATGCACGGCCAGAGCCGTCGCCGTGGCAAGACCTCGGAATATGGCACACAGCTTCGTGAGAAGCAGAAAGCCAAATACACCTATGGTATCCTCGAACGTCAGTTCCGCAAACTCTATGCCGAAGCCTCCCGTCGTGGTGGCGTCACCGGTGAGGAGTTGATGAAACTCATCGAGGCCCGTTTAGACAATGTCGTTTATCGTCTTGGCATTGCACGCAGCCGTGCGCAAGCCCGCCAGCTGGTGTCTCATTGTCACATTGCCGTTAACGGCAACGTTGTCAACATTCCTTCCTATGAGCTCAGAATTGGTGATGTCGTCTCCGTTCGTGAACGTTCCAAATCGTTAGAAATCATTTCTGACAACCTCGCTTCCCGTGCCAGCAACTATGCTTGGCTCGAATGGGATGCCAACACCTTCTCTGGAAAGTTTGTCAGCTATCCTGAGCGTGCCGACATTCCTGAGACCATCAATGAGCAGCTCATCGTCGACCTCTATTCCAAGTAATAGGGTCTAGTTACTGGTTTCTGGCACGGTCAACACAATCTAGAAACCAGAACCCAGAAACCACAATAACAACAAGAAAGGAATTACAATGGCAATTTTATCTTTCCAGAAACCCGACAAGGTGGTCATGCTCGAGGCTGATGATTTCCGTGGCACCTTTGAGTTCCGTCCTTTGGAACCCGGCTATGGCATCACCATCGGCAATGCGTTGCGTCGTGTCCTCCTCTCTTCCCTGGAGGGCTTCGCAATTACATCGGTGCACATCGAGGGTGTCGACCACGAGTTCTCCTCGCTCCCCGGAGTTGTCGAGGACATGACCGACATTATTCTCAAGCTGAAGCAGATCCGTCTGCGTCGTCAGATTGAGGATTACGAAGCCGAGAAAGTTGCTTTCACCATCATCGGCCAGACCGAGTTCAAGGCTGGTGACCTGAACAACTTCCTGAATGGTTTTCAGGTGCTCAACCCCGACCTTGAGATCTGTCACATGGAGACAACTACCGAACTCAAAATAGAGCTCACCATCGAAAAGGGTCGTGGTTATGTCCCTGCCGATGAGAACAAGAAGCCGGGTGACGCCATCGGAGTTATCGCCATCGACTCTATCCATACGCCTATCAAGAATGTCAAATACGAAGTCAGCGACTATCGTGTTGAGCAGCGTACGGACTATGAGAAGCTGACCTTTGACATCCAGACAGATGGCTCCATTCATCCGAAAGAGGCCTTGAAAGAGGCTGCCACCATCCTCATCCAGCATTTCATGCTCTTCAGCGACGAGCGCATCACCCTCGAAGCCGAACCCAAGCCTGTTCAGGAAGAGTTCGACGAGAGCACCATGCATCTCCGTCAGTTGCTCAAGACCAAGTTGGTCGACATGGACCTCTCGGTGCGTGCCCTCAACTGTCTTAAAGCCGCAGAGGTGGAAACCCTGGGTGACTTGGTATCTTTCAACAAAGCCGATTTGTTGAAGTTCCGCAATTTTGGCAAGAAATCGCTGACCGAGCTCGAAAACTTGGTTGCTTCCAAGAACCTTGAATTCGGTATGAATATCAGTAAGTATAAATTAGATAAAGAATAAAGAAAATGAGACACGGTTGTAAAGTAAATCATTTGTCAAGAACCCACGCACATCGCGTCGCTATGCTTTCCAACATGGCCACCTCTCTCATCATGGAGAAGAGAATCGAGACCACGTTGGCAAAGGCTAAAGCGCTCAGAGTATATGTCGAGCCCCTCATCAATCGCTCGAAAGAGGACACCACCAACAATCGTCGTGTTGTCTTCAGCTATCTCCACAGCAAAGAAGCCGTCAACGAACTTTTCCGCGAAGTATCTCAGAAGGTAGCCAACCGTCCCGGTGGTTACACCCGCATTCTGAAGACTGGCATTCGTCATGGAGACAACTCCGAAATGGCCATCATCGAACTCGTCGACTACAACGAGAACATGCTGAAGGCTGTTACCGAGAAGAAAGCTAAGAGCACCCGTCGTAGTCGTAGTAAGAAGGCCGACGCTGTCGAAGCCCCCGCTGCCACTACCGAAGAGGCTCCTAAGGCTGAATAATCTTTGAGGAATCCAAACGTAAAAGGAATGCGGGAGGCTCTGCTTCTCAGCATTCCTTTTACTATGTACAACAAAAGCTTATCATAATTCAAAAACAATTTAATAATTATGTCACAAATTATCGGACTTAAGGGTCGTCAGATTCTCGACTCTCGTGGCAATCCCACCGTTGAAGTAGAAGTATACACCGAGCAGGGCGCCATAGGTCGTGCTGCTGTCCCCTCTGGAGCCTCCACTGGCATCCATGAGGCCTGCGAGCTTCGCGACGGCGATAAATCCCAGTACCTTGGCAAGGGCGTCATGAAAGCTGTCAACAATGTCAATACCGTGCTCAACGAAGAACTTCGTGGTATGTACGTTGAAGAGCAGCGTGCCATTGACCAAAAGATGATTGAATTCGACGGCACTCCCAACAAGAGCCGTCTTGGTGCCAATGCCATTTTGGGCATCTCCTTGGCCTGCGCCAAAGCCGCAGCCATGGAGTCTGGCCAGCAGCTCTATCGTTATCTTGGCGGCTGCAATGGCTATATGCTTCCTGTCCCCATGATGAACATCCTCAATGGTGGTTCCCATGCCGACAACAGCATCGACTTCCAGGAATTCATGATTATGCCCGTTGGAGCCCCCACCTTCACCGAGGCTCTGCGTATGGGTGCCGAGGTCTTCCACAACCTCCGCAGCGTTTTGAAATCCAAGAACATGTCCACCAATGTAGGCGACGAGGGCGGATTTGCCCCCAACCTGGCATCCAACGAGGAGGCCATTCAGGTTGTCTGCCAGGCCATCGAGAAAGCCGGCTACCGCCCGGGTGAGGATGTTTTCATCGCCCTGGATGCTGCCGCTTCTGAGTATTACGACACCGAGACCGGACTCTACACCATGCGTTGGTCCAGTGGCGAGAAGTACAATGCCGCCCAGATGGTTGACTTCTGGAAAGAGTGGGTTGCCAAATATCCTATCCTTTCCATCGAAGATGGTATGGCCGAGGACGACTGGGACGGCTGGAAACAGCTCACCGATGCCATTGGCGACCGTTGCCAGCTTGTGGGCGACGACCTCTTCGTCACCAATGTCGAGCGTCTCCAGATGGGTCTCGACAAGGGTGTTGCCAACTCCATCCTCGTCAAACTCAATCAGATTGGCTCTCTCTCCGAGACCATCGATGCCGTTAATCTGGCCACGCGCAACGGCTACACCTCCATCATCTCCCACCGCTCTGGCGAGACCGAGGACACCACCATTGCCGACCTCGTCGTAGCCCTGAACACCGGACTCATCAAGACCGGTTCTGCCAGCCGCACCGACCGCATCTGCAAATACAACCAGCTCATGCGCATCGAAGAAGGCCTTGGCGACCAAGCCCAGTACCTGGGACGTAACTTCAAATACATCAAGAAGTAAACCTGTTTTTCTTCATCATAACATCGCAAAGGGGGCTGACCAAACATAGTTGGCCCCCTTTCTTCTTTTCCCCCTTTGCCTTTTATCCCCAAACGGTCATCAGGGTCTAGTGCATCTTCCATTCCGAAGCCATACTCCATGCCTCACGAAAAAAAACGTCGCCATGTCTTTTTTTGCCTCCAATATGCACCTTTATATATAGCTGCAGTTTTAAATCCAGCCCGCCATGAGCCCAAAGGACAAAGAACAAGACTTTCGCCGTATTGTGAAACAGTATAGGAATATGCTGTGGCATATCATTTCTGATTATACATTCGGTGCCTCCTTACAGCCTGACGACTGCTTTCAGGAAGTCCTCTTCATGCTCTGGCGCTACCATGGCTCCCTGCGCCGGGCCGAAAGCGAGCGCCAGTGGGTCTACCGTGTGGCCACCACTACCATGCTTATGCTCCGCCGCAAAAAAAGCAACCATCCTTTCGAGCCCCTCACCACTGTCGAAGACCCCATCGAATCCATCAACGAATATTACCGTCAGGAAGACTACGCTCTCCTTTGGCAGCTCATCGACCAGCTCGACCGCACCAGCAGCCTCATTGTGCGGGCCCATCTCGACGGCTTCACCTTCGACGAGATAGCTGTTTCCATGCAAATGACCACTGCTGCTGTCTCCAAACGCTATTCCCGTGCCATCAGTAAAATAAAACAACAATATGAAAACACCCTTTGAAACCCTGCTCCGCCTTCGGTCCCAGTCCCTCTCCCGAAGCCAGTGCCCCTATACCGACGAGCAACTAGCCCTCTTTGTCAGCCGTGTTGTCGATGTGTCCACGCCCTCAGGCCTCTTCTCCCAGCATTCAGCCCGTCGTCTCAGGCCGTGGCCCATTGTCAGGGCAGCGTGCCTTGCGGTTTTCCTCTTTTCCGCGGCCTACTATCTCACCCCGGCCCAGCCCAATGCACCCTTCAGCACAACGGGTTCCCTCTCCAGTGTCGAAGCCTACAGTACCATCAACCATATAGTCTCCTACCGATGAAACCTGCCGTCCGCATACCCCTTTTGGTTGTCCTTTGTCTGCTCGTGATCGGATTGGCTGTCACCCTCAAACGGTGCCAGACCCCCACCCTGCCCGAAAGCCAGTGCAGCCTCGTCTATCAGCACTATGCCCATCTGCCCGGCATCGAGGCCACCTTCGTCAAGGGCTATCCCTTGAACGACACCATCCCCATTGATGTCACCCTCCTCCAGGCCACCACCGACTCCGCCTGGCAGCGGTTGAGGGCAGACTTTGGAGACCTTTCTCAAATCCAGGAAAACGGCGAAATGGCTAGTGCTATTAGTTGCAGATTCTCGCCAAAGAAAGACTATTCCCTACCGATGGACACCTCATGCCTCCTCAACAACGATTTTGTCTCGTTCTCCGTTAACGAACATATCATTGGTGTGTTCCATTTAGACAATCAATGCCAGTGTAGTGCATGCTTGTATTGGCATTTCAATGCAATGGTTAATAATTCAACCTTATCAAATATCGATAGTCATGAATAAAGTAATTAAAACCATGGCACTCCTCGCAGTGCTCTCCCTTGCAGCCGTCAGCTGCCAGAAAGAAAACACCCCTCTCTCCGTTGCCGATGATGTAGTCACGGACCACCAGGCTGTCTACATTTATCAGTATCAGGTCAACGGCATCCGCAGTCGGATAACTCTTCATGGAGAAACCGAGCGAATCAATTTCTTCAACCGCATGTTAGCTTTGGCCAAAGAAGGTTTCAGCGTTAGTTTCTTTGACGAATCCAAGATCTGCCAAAACCTCTCTAAAGAGAAGGTTACCTACTCTACTGAAGACAAAGAAAAAGCCCTGAAATGGATGATGGAAATGACCTTAGCGGGATACCAAGTCGGTATTACTTATGATGAGGAAACGGGAATGTATAATTGTACTGCCATCCGTTAACCCACATGGTGGCAAAGGAATCCCTACCCAATGTCTACAAGTCACCCACTCCCATAATAATTAAAAATCAATAAAACAGAAGAACTATAGTTACAACAGAATCAAACCCTAACCTTGCACCGCCAGTGTGCCATAGCGTAGGCTCGGGTTAAGGGGGGCAGCCCCAGACGAACGCTGAAATATGACCCCAAGAACTCATCCTAAAACAAAAGAAAGCGAGGAAAACCATGTAATATTAGGAAAAACATCAGATTTTCATGAGGCCTACAACCGAGACTTGCACCTCTTGCACCTTTTGCAGTAACAAACTAAACTGGCGAAGGGGTTAAACTAGGCTCTCCGTCTAAGCCAGAAAACAAC
>Ga0247608_10002492_pt1 | contig 22950 bp, 34 predicted proteins | sample 176DNAGHGlowgp2_FD_193490 | JGI IMG/M metagenome (GOLD analysis project Ga0247608, IMG submission 193490) | Sheep rumen microbial communities from Palmerston North, Manawatu-Wanganui, New Zealand - 1766 DNA GHGlow gp2 | ecosystem: Host-associated > Mammals > Digestive system > Stomach > Rumen ...
CACAAGTGCTGAAGAGGGTGCTTACTATTCACTGAATGGCCAACGGGTGGAGCATCCGACGAAGGGAGTGTTTATTAGAAACGGTAAAAAGGAAATTATATTATGAAGAAGGTATTATTAGCCGCAGCGCTCTTGGGCGGAATGCTCGCAGGCTGCACAAACAAAGAACAAACTAAAGCGGAAGAAAATATGACAACACTGAATTTGACACAAGAATGGGACAAGGTGTTCCCATTGAGCGAGAAGGTAAATCACAAGAAAGTGACGTTTGAAACGCAGTATGGCCTGACACTGGCTGCAGACCTTTATACTCCGAAAGACGCTCAAGGTAAACTGGCTGCCATTGCGGTCTCTGGTCCCTTTGGTGCTGTAAAAGAACAGTCGAGCGGACTCTATGCCATGAAGATGGCAGAGCGTGGTTTCGTGACGCTGGCCTTCGACCCTTCATATACTGGTGAGAGCAGCGGCGAACCTCGTCGCACGGCTTCACCCGACATCAATACCGAGGACTTTATGGCAGCCGTCGACTTCCTGTCGAAACAGGACAATGTCGATGCCGAGAAGATAGGCATCATAGGCATCTGCGGTTGGGGTGGTATCGCCCTGAATGCCGCCGCTGCCGACACACGCATCAAGGCTACCGTGGCCTCTACGATGTATGATATGACCCGCGTCAGCGGCAATGACTACAACGATGCTTTCGATAATGAGCAGTGGCGCCACAGGAATCGTGAGAACCTCTCCAAACAGCGTCTCGCCGACCCCAGCGCGATGGCTGGCGGTGTGCTCGACACTGTGCCCCCACAGGCGCCTCGTTTCGTTCACGACTACTATGACTACTATAAGACCGCTCGTGGCTATCACAAGCGCTCAGGCAACTCTAACGACGGTTGGCGTGTCACCGGTACTCAGGCCTATGCCAACAGCCGTTTCCTTTACTACATCAACGAGATCCGTTCAGCCGTTCTCGTGATGCACGGTGCCGATGCCCACTCACGCTACTTTGGCGAGGCTGCCTATCACTATATGGTAGATGGAAAGGCTGAGGGCTACAAGTTCGTTGGCGAACCAAATCCCAACCCCGAAAACAAGCAATTGCTCATCATCCCCGATGCTTCACACTGCGATCTCTACGATGGCGGCTACGAGGAAAAGGCTGGCAAGGGTCAACCCAAAAACATGATTCCCTGGGATAAACTGGCGGAGTTCTTCACACAGTATTTAAAATAAAGCAGAGTTCGAACAGGCTACTTCGTCTTTTCCGTGATCCTGCGGATATGGTCCTTCAATATCTTGTAGGCCGGGAACGGCATGCTGCCGTGGTCGTAGCCCTGCATCTCGTAGAGCGTCACGTCCTTGTGACCCACGAGTTTCAGCATACGCCAGAAGTAGGCTTGCTCCTCGTAGCGTCCGAAGAGTTCCAGTTCACGGTCGCCAGAGATGATGATGATAGGCGGCGCATCAGGACGGATGTATGTGAGCGGCGCATACTGATCGATAGTGGCCTGCAAGGGGCCGATGCCCTGCTGCTTGCGTATGTTGTAATGCGTGACGCACTGACCGCTGAAGGGCACGAGAGCGGCCAACGAGTCGGCATCGACGCCATACTTTGCGAGCCAGTGCTTGTCGAGCCCTATCATGTCGAGCAAGTAGCCGCCAGCCGAGTGTCCGGCCACAAAAATCTTACGTTTGCTGCCATTGTACTTCGCAATATTCTTGTACGTCCAGGCCACAGCAGCCGCAGCGTCGTCGAGAATGTCGTCTATGGGAGCCTTTGGCAGCAGACGATAGTTAGCCGCCACGACCACGAGGCCGCTGTTCTTTAACTGTGGATCAATATGTTTCTCTCCACCCTCGATGCCACCACCGTGGAACCATACCACCACGGGTGCGTCCTGGACTTCTGTCGGGTAATACACATCGAGTTTGCAGCGCTCCTGAGCGTAACCCGTCGCAGTTTCACGATATGCAATGTCGTTCACTTGGTTGTACTGTGCCCTTGCAATGGTCGTGCAAAACAAGAGGGCGAGGATAAAGAAATAACTTTTGTAAGTCATAATTTGTCTGATATATAGTTCTATTTTCTAGCCGTTTTCTCCATGATAGATATTACTAGGGGGCAAATATAGTAAATAATACCCGTTTTTGTGTATATTTGCATTAAGATTTAAGAAGAATTGTGAAATGGATTTCTTACCGAAGTTTTGGTGCTACAAAATTACTCATTTTTACCGACATAAGAGTGAAAACGGCTAAATCCGTAAAATGGGTTGATTTATCAGTAAATCGGATAGGTTATGTATGACTTAATCGTCGTACCTTTGCACCATCAAATCAAAAAACGGTAAGAAGTACATCCCCGCATTACTTAGAATGAAAAGAATTAAGATTATTATATTTGCAACGATGATTGCAACTGCAACAATGGCTCAGGGCGTGATAGATGTGCATAGCCACATCATCACTCCAGCGTTTGTCTCTTCACTCGAAAAAGAGGGGCGGCTGATGGACGAGGGATTCCCTTTGCCAAAATACAATGTGGAGAGTCATCTGAAGTGGATGGATGAGGCTGGTGTGCAGACATCGGTTCTGACATTACCGGCTCCACAGCCGACATCAGCCGATGTGGTGAGACAGACAAACGAAGCAGGGGCCCGTGCCAAGAAGGAACATCCTGGTGGATTTAAGTTCTGTGCAGCACTTCCCCTGCCCGATGTGAATACTGCTATCCGCGAAGCCATCTATGCCCTCGACACGCTGAAAGCCGACGGCATCAAACTGGCCACAAACGTAGGAGGACAATATCTCGGCGCGCCTGAACTCGATACGCTTTTCTCTGTCTTGAATGATCGACGGGCCGTCATCATCCTGCACCCCCATCGTCCGGAGCCCGTCAACCGCCAGGTGATGCAGCAGACACCGCTTGCCATGCAGGAATATCTCTCAGAAACTACCCGCGCCGTGTCGAATATGATTTCACGAAATGTACTGGCTCGCTATAATAATATAAAGGTGGTGGTACCCCATTGTGGTGCCTATCTGCCACTGGCCGTACCTCGCATGAAGTCGCTGACGCCAGTGATGCAGGCCAACAAGATGGTAGGTGAGATAGATTGGGAAACCAACCTCCGCACCCTCTATTACGACCTTGCAGGTGCACACTCGCCTGAGGTCATTCGTATGATGCTCACCATCACTACCCCCGATCGTCTGCTCTATGGCTCTGACTATCCCTACGTCGCCCCGCAGGTGCTTACACAGAGTCTTGCAAGGATGAAGCAGTATTTAAGTGACGAGACAGACCTCGCACCATTTCGCGAGATGATTCTCTACCAAAATGCCAATCAATTATTTAAATAGCAGATGTATATGAAAAAAATATTGTTTTTTGTTTGTACCATGCTTACGCTGTGTACAGACGCAACGGCAAAAACGCTTGTGGTTTACTATAGTTATACTGGCAACTGCCGTGAGATTGTAACCACACTGGCCAGCCAGATTGAGGCTGACGTGCTGGAGATTCAGCCAGCCGAGAAGGGACTGAAATACGAGGCCAACAATTACGCATTGGGTACACTGTTGCTCAATGCCATCAAGGCCAATCCCAACGAGGCCAGTAGTTATCCTGCCATCGACCCCGTAACGACATCGCTGAATGACTATCAGACTGTCATCATCGTTACACCGCTATGGTGGAGTCAGATGGCTGCCAACATGCAAACCTATCTGTTCAACTACGGCGGGCAGATGGCTGGCAAGAATATCGGACTGATTGTGTCGAGTGCCAGCAGTGGCATCAGCGGCGTTGTTGCCGACTGCAAGCGTCTTGTACCTGATGGTAAATACTTCAGCGAGAATCTCTGGATCAACCACTCCAATCACTCCAATCGGACAACACTGATTCAGAACTGGCTCACTGCCATTAACTATAATACTGTTACCGGCATCAGCGAGACCAAAGCCACAACAGCAGCACCTGCCCACATCTACAACTTGGCCGGCCGGCTGTTGACAGAGGAGCCATCGAAGGGTCTGTATATTAAAGATGGCAAGAAGGTTATAAGATGACAGTTAGTTCTATGGCTTCGGATAGTCAGCCTTCACGGCTTTGGGAGTCCAGTTCTTGAAAAAGCGCAGCACTTTCTCTTGGTTGTAGCCTTGCCCCTCTTCCAAGAAACTTGAATCTTGAATATGGATGACCTTGCCCTCATCATCGAGAACTACAAACACGGGGAAACCGAATCGTCCTGCGTTATTCAGGCGTTTCATAAGGGTTTCCCCTTTCTCCATAGTCTCTGCTTCCTCTGATTTGCGAGGATTGTAGTTCACATGGATGTACTCGAAATTATCCTCAATGGTTTTACTAATCTTAGAGTCATTCGTTATGAAGTCAGCAAAGCGTAAACACCAGGGGCACCAATTACCTCCCACCTGACAGATAACGAACTTCCCTTCAGGCTTGGCTTTCGCTAATGCCTGGTCTATCTGCTCGATGGGGTCTATGCCCTCGTTATAGACTTTCTTCAATGCGCTCTGTGCGTTCACCGGCAGAACAAACAGACCGACCAACAATGATAGGATTAACTTCTTTCTCATATTCATACTTTATTATGTGCCATAGTCGAATCTCCTAAACTATCCTAATTATGATGCCAAAATTACGAATTATTGGGGAAAAGTGTTTAACTTTGCCATTAGTTTTAAGAGAATTTGTGAAATAATGGTAAGAAAAGCAACTAAAAGAGACATTGCGGCTATCATAGGGTTGCTGCATCAAGTTGACATGGTGCATCATGTGATACGCCCTGATTTGTTCAAACCCAACACAACGAAGTATAATGAGCAGGAACTTGAAGCCCTGCTCGAAGATGAGAGCAAGCCTGTCTTCGTTTATGATAACGGTCAGGTTCTTGGTCATGCCTTCTGTATGATAACGGAGGTTAAGGATGACAAGTTGCTCCAAGACATCAAGACGCTGTATATTGATGACATCTGCGTAAATGAAGAGGCTCGTGGCAAACACGTGGGGACTGCTTTGTTTGAGTATGTCCGTGACTATGCCAAGTCTATAGGCTGCAGCAACATTACTCTGAATGTATGGGGAGGTAACGACCCAGCACTATGTTTCTACGGGAATATGGGCATGAAGGTACAAAAGATAACGATGGAAATATTACTGTAATACCGACCAAGATTTTTTTGTACCTTTGCACTCGATAATCATAAGCAAAGAAAAACATGGCAGGATGTTCGGTACATTGAACTTTACTGAGTATTGTGAATTTCTGTCAGCCTCTACATATGCTTATGCCGTATGAGTTCTCGTAACGTCATGACAGCCCCAATGTTAATCTGTTACAACTTCATTGAAATGCTCTTTGCCCCAGGCTATCAGAGCCGTAAGTGCAGGCATCAGTGATATGCCCGTCTCTGTTAGGGAATACTCAACTCGGGGAGGAACCTCTGGATAGACCTCACGATGAACGAGGTGACTCTGCTCCAGATTCTTCAATGTCTGCGAGAGCATCTTCTGGGAACAGTCCGTCATAAGACGACGGATCTCATTAAAACGTAATACGCCTGTCTCGCTGGTGTGGAGCATGTAGAGCACCAGCATAGACCACTTGTCACCGAAACGACTCACTACTTGTCTGATAGGACAGGCTAAATACTCTGCTTTAATATCTGCCATAATGTACTTTTGGTGCAAAGGTAACAAATAGTTACCAAGTAACAGCATTACACTTAGTTAATCTAAGTTAACGCCACTTTCGCAGAAGTCCGATAACATCACAATTCCTACTATTTGGTAACTATCTCACCAAAAAGTGCCTTCTTGTGGGAATGATTTTTTCGCTGTACCTTTGCAGCGTCAAAACGAACAAATAACATTTTAAACGAATAAGAATTATGAAACAGATTGAGACAATTAAGAGTGGTAAGAATTACAGCGCAGTAAGCGTAGGTAAGATGAGTGAGATTATCGAGCACGTGCTTCCGATGGGTCCCAACGTAACCATTAAAGGTAAGGTATTCGCAGGTCAGGCCGTAGGTGCTACAGGAAGCGAGTTCTCGTTCCAGACACTCGTTCCAGGTCAGGACAGTGGTTTCTTGCATACCCACAAGACTCATGAGGAACTATACTTCATCTTGAAGGGCGAAGGCCAGTATCAGGTGGATGGTGAGGTATTCCCCGTCAGCGAGGGCACCATCATCCGTGTCGCTCCTGATGGCAAGCGTGCGCTGAAGAACACGGGCAGCGAGAACCTGACTATGCTCTGCATCCAATACAAGGCCAATGCCTTCACCGAAGCAGACAGTCCTATGACTGATGGTGTCATCCTTCAAGAAGAACTGAAATGGTAAGCGATATGTTCGACAAAGCTTTTCAGTTCCTGAAAGAGCACAAAGAAGTCGCCTTCGCCACAAGCGAGGGCGATTGTCCTAAGTTGCGCATCTTCCAAATCATGAAGCAGGAAGGGCATGTCCTTTACTTTGCCACTTCTGCCCAAAAGGCAGTCTATCGGGAGTTACGCCAGAATCCCAATGTTGAGATACTGGCATACGCAGATAACATATCCATTAGATGCTCAGGTATGGTGAACTTCAATGTCGAGGATGACGTAAAGCGATGGATATATGACAACAATCCGGTACTGTCTCGTCTCTATATGAGCTATGATCAACTGGAATACTTCTGCCTTCCGATAGCAGAGATGGACTATTACGACTTAACACCGACGCCGCCAGTATTCCAACATTACGACCTCATTGCAGGCGAGGTCGGCAGCGGTTTCGTTGGTGAGAGGTTCAAGAACAATTGATTATTTTAATTAGCATAATCAGAAAAGACAGATTTCGCCTTATTTCGGTTGAAGACTAAGGCGGTAATCATTGGGCGACTGGCCGAGGTGCTTGGTACAATAGCGACTGAAGTACGAAAGCGTAGTGAAATTCATAATTTCAGCTATCTGGGTGAGGGACAGGCGTTCATCATTCAGATAGTCTTTTAATATAGGTATGGTATGGCGGTCGATGTATGAGGTTACACTATGTCCCGTCACGCGTTTAATGGTGGCCGAAAGATATTTGGGCGATACGTTCAGACGCTCGGCATAGTAACTCACATCACGTTCCGTTCGGCTGATGCCTGTTGCCAGCAGTGCCATCAGCTGTTTCACGATGTAGGCTGTGCGGTCAGTATGGGTATCTGTAGCATCGCGCTGGGCATGGGCCTCGAAGATGTCGTACATCATCGTCAGGCAGAGACTGCCCATCAGTTCGCGATAGAACTGCAAATGGCTGTCGTCCATGCGGTCACGCAGACGATGAAAATCCTCCAGCAGATGTCGTGCTTGTTCATTTGTCAGTTTGATAACGGGGTCTTGGTTCAGCGAGATACTGCCTCCGATGCTGTAGTTGTTCGATGGCAACAGGTTCTGCAGGAGCTTGTAATCGGCAGCAAACCATTCTACCTGCAAGTCTGCATGTGCCGCAAGGTTGCAGACACGATCAGGCATAGGTATCACCACCAGGTTGTTCTTCACGATGTGGTAGCATCGCTCGTTGAACACAAGACTTGCCTCACCTGCCAAGCAAAGCAGATGCATGCAGGTGTGGCTCAACTCACGGGCATTCATCCCGTAGAAGTCTGTGGAATATTGAAAATCTGCCTTCATATCGTGCTGTTTTAGTGCAAATTTACACATTATTTGTAAAAAACAAATGTAATACGCAAATAACTTATATAAAAGTTGTCTGATTTGAAAACTTTTTGTAATTTTGCAGCCATGAAAGCCGAAAGAACCATATCAGCGTACAAGAACTACTTCAGAGACTTCATCAGTTCACTGACTGAAGCCGAAGCCCGGAAAGTGTTCTACGTTATTGATATGTTGAAAACACAGGAACGAGTCAATGCCAAGTTCGTCAAATACCTGCGCGACGAGATTTTTGAACTCCGTGCCGAACATGGCGGTAACATCTTCCGTGTGTTCTTCATCTTCGACGATGGAAATGTGGTAATGCTCTTCAACGGATTCCAGAAGAAGACGCAGAAGACACCGCAGAGCGAGATTAACAAGGCAATACAAATAAAAAAGGAATACTATGCAGGAAAGAAATGACATAATGAGCGTTGACGCTATGATGGACGAACGCTACGGAAAGGTGGGAACACCAGAGCGCGAGGCATTCCGTAAGGAGGCTTACGCCTATTGCGTGGGGCAGATTATCAGTGATGCTCGTAAGCGCGAGAAGGTCACCCAACAGGAATTGGCTCAGCGTGTGGGAACCAATAAGTCGTATATCTCTCGCATAGAGAATGGCAGCGTGGAGCCTGGTGCAGGTATGTTCCTCAGAATCCTCAGCGCCCTTGGCCTTCGCTTTGAAGTGTCGCAGCCATTGGCATTTGGATAATTGAAACCATAAATAATATTAATGTGTAACATCAAAACAGATACGCCAATGAATGGCAAATATTAATCGGCAAGCAAAGGCGTTGAACCTTGCTTGCCGAAATTTTAATATCATTTAAGGTGGTCAGCCTTGTCAGAGATTTACCCTTCGAGGTCACCGCTCGGAGGTGTAGTACCGCCGCCGCCAGTATCGCCGCCATCGGTGATGTCCTCTTCTTCGACGACAGCGCCAGTCTCGTCAACTTTCTGCCAAGATACTTCCATGGCGAACTGCTTGCTGAAGTTGATGCTCACTGATGCGCCCAGACGGCTCTTGCCCTTCGAGGCGGTCACCATCTTAGACGTGGCAGCTTCCTTCACCGTGCCGTCCTGGTTCTTCGTGTCCTTCACCGAACAATTCAAGTTCGGATAGACCGTAATGAACTGGTCACCAACGGGAACACGGAAGCCTTTCAGCACATTCCGCTTCACCACCTTCATGTACTCCGTCACCGCAGCCCGCATGATAGAAGGCTCGATGCTCGTGTTTTCGCACGCTTCCTGACAAAGTTCTTCGAAAGTCAGCGTACCATTGGGCACTGGAACGGCATACCAGCTGTGGGTGCCCAACTTAGTGTTCTCTTTGGCATAATACTTAACCTTTGCCATAATTCCTATTGTTTTTAGTTCATACTCTGAACCACTGCCCGAAAGGTCGTCGTAGGAGGTGTTTTTGAGTTAGTGGGTAACTACATTGTAGTTAGTGGGTAACTGCAAAGTAGTTAGTGGGTAACACGAAATCGGCTGTTTTTTAACTCCCGATAACTTGCTATGCTAACTCACTCCATCCTTTCATTGTTGATTCAAGTGCAAATATAGCAATAATTATTGAGACTAACAGCAAAAATATACCGAAATAACACTAAATCACATTCGATTTAGTAATTTTTAGCCAAATAATGCTGTGAAATCATGTTTATCTCGGAGAAAATGATTATATTTGCACCGTGTTTCGAAAGAGACACATCTTAGTAGGCTCAAACATCACCGAATTACCACCTCGCAGATAAAATGAGCCCTAAACATTCACAGACGAGCGTTTGCGCTTATGCGCAGGCGTTTCTGCGGTGAATGTAGGTTGTGGTAAACCTCGGTGATGCGTGGATAATGTCTGCGCATTTTTCATTGAACAAACTTAGAACATTATAGGCATGAGAAAGTTTTTAGTAACGACGCTGGCTTTAGCAGCAAACCTGTCTTTATTCGCTCAGACAGATGTAGAAATGGGAGAGAATTTTTCTCTTAGTGGTAAATCTATAACCTTCTTCAAGACAGAGAATGCGAATGGTGCTAAACCCTCTGCAAAGATTTGGAATCTTCAAGGTGTAAAGAATGACAGTGTTGCTGTTGTACGATTCTGGCTTAAAGACCCTAAAACGGAAGAAGTATCTGACAGCGTTGAATGGGGAAACGGCACTCATGTAACAATGAGGATTACAGAAAAAGGAAGCAAAATGTATCTTGTTCAAGATGCAGACTCTATTTATTTGAAAGTAATTAATTTGCAGGGCGAAGTCTCTGCTGTTCAAATGTATTCTTCTCCAGTTAAGACATCAGTTGAATCTACTACTTCAAGCAAAAGTGGCTGGCAAATAACAAAACAAGAAGCCGATGAACTTAAGGGCAATGAAGCTTACAGCAGCTATATGTACAATCAGCCAGGAATGGGTTCTTTTGTGTTCTGGGGCTTCGAAGAATATCAGTTCCGCATTATAAGTGACAATGGCGTTTTTAACTACGAATCTGGATACAACCGATACTCAGGTTCATATTCTGGAGAGAGTATAACCGTTGGTCTGTATGATGATAATGATAAACTAATTGAGAAGTTCAATATGTGGCTTGATAAAGACAAGAGCAAAGGAGGAACTTTCTTGAATACGAGGAATGCTGGTACAATGAGCAATCCTGTAGGCCAGAAGGGAAAAGTTAAGAAGATCTTTAAACATCTACAAGGAAATAGTGGATACGTACGTATTATTGCTACTCGTTATAATCACACTGACTTTGACATAAAGATTCCACCTGTAAAGGAATAATTTTTTAGAAAGCAAATTGCAACTCTCCATATAAGATAGATGTTTGAAATCAAATTGCTCAAAATGCAATGGTAGAAGATAACACAAAGAAGCTAATAGAATTCTTTTCGCCTTATGAAGATGAAAAGATGGTTTGGGAAGAAGTGTATAATCTTTCCGATTACGATTTATGTTCCGATTACAACGAATACAATAAAAGCCCATTCGGAGTAAAATGGAGTGTTGATTTAGAAACTTTTGACTTTCCTACTTCTTTCGTTAGTTTCGACTTCGAGAATCTCTTTCCTCAACGTGTCACAGCTTGCTCTGTTGGTATGGTCAAATACAGAAATGGTATAATAGTTGACACTTTCTATACTCTAATCCGCCCACCATTTGAATATGAAGGGAAACGAGGACCCGCATTGACGTTTATTCATGGTTTTACAGAAAATGACTTTGAAGGTAAACCCACATTTGCCGAAGTCCTCCCCAAAATGGAAGCGTTTATTGAAGGCTTGCCTCTCGTTGCACATAATGCGTGTGTTGAAAGGGCTTGTATTCATGATGCTTGTGCCTATTATAATATTGAAACTTCTATTCCTTACGATAATATAATTGACACTTACCTTCTATCCAAAGCAGTAGATGCGAAACTTGGTTTCAAAGAAAGAATCAAAGGCTTATATTCATTAAGTGTTGTATGCCAAAGATATGGAGTCCAGGTATTACGTCACCACCATGCTTGTGATGATGCGGAAATGTGCGGCAATCTCTTTCTTGCTTTGCCCAAATACTTGTCAGGGGAATTAGTATTCGATGAATCTACATTACGTCAGTCTTTAGAGTATTGTGAGAAGGAACTTACGTCAGACAATAATATATACACATCCTATGCACAAAGAGGCCATACAAACCTTTGTGGAGATGTCCTTCAAAAGGATTTATCATGTGCAGACCCTAACAATCCTTTTTATGATAGAAAGGTAGTTATCACAGGCGTATTCAACATCGAAAGACATGAATTAGCTAACCGACTAAAAACAATGGGAGCTGACATAGATACGGGAGTAAGTAGTAAGACGAACTATCTTCTTATTGGAGAAGAGCCTGGACCTTCTAAACTAAGAAAGTTTGATGAACTAATTGCTAAAGGAAAAGATGTTCGCAAGATATACCAAGAAGACTTGGATTTGATCCTTGCTGGTATGGATTACGAAAAATATCACACGGAGTTACCTGCTGTGTCTAAACCTAAAGCAGACATTCCCAAAGAAAGAAAAACCACATGGCCAAATTTGGTAAAGAAGTTTAAACTATATGTGAGCGGAGAGGATATTGAGTTTACTGAACGGGAATTGCAAAGTGAAGATTATCGTCTTTTGAGCCTTTACTACAAACAACAACAAAAAGTTGCGACGACAAAGGATACCGTTCTTGTCAATCTAAGGGAATTAGATGATGCATGTGAATGTGAATTCAAGAAGGACATTCTGGCTTGCTTTGTAGAAGGCGAGGACTTGACAAAAGAAATTGCTTGTGACCGTATGCAGAAAATCTTCTCAAAATATGGCTTACATTTTAGGGCGAAGACGTGTGTGCTTAAAGAATTTGGAATAGACTATAAGGAATATAGGGCAACGGACAAAATGCTTCATTTAACTTTTATAAAAATACCTCAATCCTGAAAACGAAGAAGGTATGATACAAAAAGACTTATTTGGCGAAAATGCCATCAATCAACAGAATCCATTGACCGACCGCCGTGTTGGTTTCATTGGGAAGTTCAAAAACCGTGCAGCTCTTGTGCGGAAAGTGAAAGAGTATGGTGCATCACCCAAAAGCAAAGATGGATTGACTCGAGACACACAAATTCTTGTGATGGGTAGCGAAATAAAGCAAGAACTTTTGAATCGACTGCTTTGCTATGAGCATGATGGATGGAAAACTTTGAAGATAAACGAAACAGATCTGGACGATATTTTCAAAGGTCGTTATCAGGGATATGACACTCCCCCAGTTCTGAAAAAAAAGATAAGCATCGACATGTCGTATTACAACTGGGTGCCCCCAGTGTTTACCGATGATGAAGAAGATGGAAGTACGGGAATTCGTTGCTCGTCTCCGCTTATTTATGGCGATGACAACCCGATATATGGCATGGAGATTTATGTCCCCAATAGGGCTAATAAGGACATGGGGGTACTTAGACAAATCATTGGAAATTTCGGAGGCTTTGCAAATACAGAATACTTCGAAGAGACCAATGTCGTAATGTTAAGTGAAGAGACCTTGAGGCTTCTGGAACAGGGAATCAAGGACGATGTTATTACAACAATAGAGAAACAATACAATGAAAGTTCCGCTAACTTTTTCAATATTCAGTTCACGAGTGAACCAGACTTTATTACATGGGTAAAGAAAAGACTGGAGAAGTTTCCTGATGAGAGCACAATGGTTTTGGTTGAAAAATATAATTCTAAATAGGAGAAGAAGAACTAATGCCTAACAAAATAATTCAAGAGCATGATGAGTTGGTTTACAAGAAACGAGCCAACGTGAACTGGTACTTTACATTCGATGACAAGTTCCAGTACAAGGAAATACGAGATAATGTATTTGTATTCTCAACTCAGACTAAGGAACATTGTGAAAAAATGAAGGCTATGTATTCTTCTTATTGCAATGTTTCATTTGGAATAAGTATGATAAAAGGAATACGGCTTGACAAAAATAATAAGATTGTATGTGATGGAGATATTAATATTGTTGACATATCAGATACAAACAGCACTGTCGTTTTTGGACGCAAACCATATTGTCTTCTAACATTGCTAACTCCAATAGGACAGAAATTACACTATGACCAGGATATATTCGAGTTGAATTATAATGAGGACGAAATAGAGGAATATCTGAAAGAGCAACAAATTGAAAAGTACAAGGAAGAAATAAAGACAGCAGAACAAAAGAAAGCCCTAAAGCAAGTCGCTCGGCAAAGGCTGATGGAAGAAGGCATCTTGTTTGATGAAGAGCACAAACGACCATACATCCCCAAAGAAGTTGTTGGCTTTGTCTATATGCGTGATGGAGGCCGTTGCTGTGAGTGCGGTAGCAAGAAGAATCTACAACTTGACCATATTATCCCATTTGCAAAAGGTGGTTCGTCTGAGCCTGAAAATCTACAGTTGCTTTGTAAAGAGTGTAATCAAAAGAAAGGTGATAGGTTATAACTTATGACATACTTCGATTGTGGTTTTTGAATAAAATGGATAGAAAACTAAGGTGCGAAATAGCACAAGTATTTGCGGGGGAGTCCGTGCGCTATCATTATGAGGTGATGAATGAGGTTTGGCTGACTGGTGCTAAGTTGGCTGAGCAGATACAATTCTTTAGTCCGTCGTGGCTAAAGAGGTATGGCTATCTTTTGCCGAGGGAGCGTATGGTGATGGTTGACGAGGACGGCGTGGAACATAAGTCTGGCTGGTGCTATCCATTGCATAGAATCCAACGAATGATAGTTGAGGACAAGTTATACTTTTATGTAGATAGCCTCAAAGAAGAAAAGAAAGAAACAACATAACACATTATTATATTGGTATGTATGTCACGAAGGAAGATAGAGAAGTAATCGCGAAGACTATTAGGGCTGTAGTGGAAGACGTATATAAAACGCCCAAGTATTACGAGGCGAACGACGTGATTCTTTCCCCTACACAAGTCTCAGAAGAATTCCCGTTTATCACCCAGCATTTCTTGAAACGATATGGCTGGTGTATTCCTCGTGAACGTGTGGACAAATGGGATGATGAGACTTGCAAAAGCAAGTTTGGCTATTCGCGAAATCTAATAATAAAGTTGCTCCATTCGGGAGCACTCAGAAGAATAAAACCAATTATGGTAACGGTGCATGGGAAAGAGGTATGATAGAATGTTGATGGCTGAGATGCTTAGTGAAAGGAAGCGTCTGATGGAGGAGGCAGAGAAATACTACTCCGACAAGTGGGTTACTGGCAAAGAACTCACTAAACTCTATCCCTGTTTCACTACGTCATGGTTACGGCAAAATGGCTGTTACCTTCCCAGAACCCGTGCGACAATATATGATGATGACGAGAATGAACAAAACTCCAAGTGGGGATATTCGCTGAACCGCATCAAACAGTACATTGAGAGAGGTTATGTGGAAATCAACTATAAGCGGTACTACTTCAATGAGGATAAGACAGATTTTAGAGTAATTGCGCTATGGTAGTGCTTTTTCGGCAAAAAGTGAAAATTGTGAAGTAATTTGTGAAACAAAAGTATCAGGAAATCGTCGTAACTTTGCACACAAATTCAAAAGTATATTTAAAATGAATATCAAAAGTATCATCACAGCCGCCATAGCATTGCTGATTTCCACAGCTTGCAGCGGTGGCGCAAAACAGGAGAAAGTTGTGAACAAGGACGGAAAGGCAATTGTAGTGTTCTTCTCGCATGCGGGAGACAACTACGCAGTAGGTAACATCGAGGTGGGCAATACGAAGATTGTTGCCGACTACATCACGGAACTGACAGGCGCAGAGCAGTTTGAAATCGTCACCCACAAGTATGACGGAATGGCTTATACACCACTCATCAATCTGGCAAAGGAAGAGACCAAGAAAGGTGAATTACCAGAATATGAGGGCGATGTAGATATGAGCAGCTACGATACAGTTTTCATCGGCGGTCCCATATGGTGGGGCACCTATCCGCAAGTAATGTTCACCTTCTTCAAGAAGCACGCAAACGACCTGAAGGGTAAGACCGTCATCCCTTTCACCACTCACGAAGGATCTGGATTGGCCAACTGTGTGGAGGATGTGAAGGATGCATTCCCTGGAGCCAACGTCCAGAAGGGCTTCAGCATTTACGGTCACGAGGTGCGCACGGAAAAGAAAAAGGTCGAGAAGTGGCTCAATGGTTTAGGATATTAAAATTGGAAATTATGGAGTACATTACATTATCAAACGGTGTCAAGATGCCGACATTGGGCTACGGCGTGTTTCTCGTAAGCCCTGACGAGTGTGAACGTTGTGTGAGTGATGCTATAAGTGCAGGCTATCGATTGATAGATACGGCACAAGCCTATCAGAATGAGGAAGGCGTTGGTAATGCTTGGCGAAAGAGTGGACTGAAGCGCGAGGACTTATTCCTTGTAACAAAGGTCTGGATTTCGAACAACGGTGAAGAAAAGGCCGCCAAGAGCATCGACGAGAGCCTGCGCAAGTTGCAGACGGAGTATATCGACCTGCTGCTCATCCATCAGGCCTATGGTGACGTGTTCGGCACATGGCGGGCTATGGAAAAGGCCTATCGTGCTGGTAAGGTGCGTGCCATCGGTGTGAGCAACTTCCAGGCAGGCCGTTTCTTCGACTTTGCCCACTATGTAGAGCTGAAGCCGATGGTAAACCAGTTGCAATGCAACACGCTCATCCAGCAGACGAGCATAGAACCGATTCATGCTGAATTTGGAACAAAGGTAATGGCCTGGGGGCCGCTTGGCGGACAGGGCGTCGACGGCATCGTGAAGAGCGAGGCGCTGACTGCTATCGGAGCCAAGTATGGTAAGAGTGCAGCCCAGGTTGCCATCCGCTGGCTCACCCAGCGTGGCATCGTAGCTATTCCCAAGTCGAGTCATAAGGAGCGTATGGCGCAAAATTTCGACGTCTTCGACTTCATTCTGACCGATGAAGACATGGCTCAGATTGCCACGATGAACCAGCACGACACGGGCACCATCAACTTCGGAGACCCGCAATTTGTGAAATATCTCATTGAGACTTACGGATAAGATGATTAAACAGGTATCAGTATTAGTGGGTGCTGGCAGCATCGGACAGGCTATTATCCGTCGTGTGTCGGCTGGTAAACTCATCGTGCTGGCAGATTATAGTGAGGAGAATGCAAAACGGGCTGCAAAGACGCTTGAAGATGCAGGCTTTGAGTGCTCAACTATCCAATGCGACCTTGGTTCAAAAGAGGACATCCTGAAGATGGTGGAATATGCCATCAGTAAAGGAGAAGTGACAAACTTGGTAAATGCCGCTGGTGTATCACCTTCACAGGCTCCCGTAGAAGAAATTCTGCGCGTTGACCTCTACGGAACAAGTGTTCTGTTGGAAGAGTTTGGCAAAGTGATTGCCGAAGGTGGTTCGGGCGTGATTATCTCGTCGCAGAGCGGTCATCGTCTGCCAGCCTTATCAAAGGAACAGAACGATGCTTTGGCCACAACTCCCGTGGATGAACTGTTGAAATTGCCATTCTTGAAAGAGATCAACGACACACTGAAAGCCTATCAGTACTCCAAGCGCTGCAATGTGCTCCGCGTGATGTTCGAGGCTACCCGCTGGGGGCATCGCGGAGCTACCATTAACTCGATATCTCCTGGCATTATCATTACGCCACTGTCCAACGATGAATTGCATGGCCCACGCAAGGAAGGCTACCTGAAGATGATAGAGGGAATGCCAGCCCGTCGTGCAGGAACGCCTGACGAGGTGGGTGATATGGCTGAGTTCCTAATGTCCTCTCGCGGACGTTTCATCAGCGGTGCCGACTTCCTGATTGACGGAGGTTGTACAGCCTCTTACTGGTATGGAGATTTACAATACCTCAAGGCTACCCATTAACTATATAAAGATATGGAGAAGAAAATCGTCACATTAACTCCTTGTGGAGTGTAATGAAAACAAACAAGGTAATAATAATGAGAGACTTTGTATTTGAGAACAAGACCAAGGTTTATTTTGGTAAGGAGCAGTTGTGTCACCTGCATGAGGAAGTGGCACGTAAGGCCTGCGGTGCAGAAGGTGTGCTCCACGGATTTACCGATCTAACCCCTGCTGACGTTGAGAAGATTTTCAGAATGTGTCTGTAACTATTAGCTTAAAGCCCAGTTCCTAGATATCAGGGAACTGGGTTTTTAAATCATGCCAGAAATGCCAGAAATCACCATCATTCGCTTTTAGGATTGTATTTAAGTGCATCCAATGGCCAGCCTGTCACATTCCTACCTGTATCAAGTAGGCGAATCTCTTGAAGGTCGTTAACTGTCAGTGTATGTGCCTGCCAACGACCATCGTTCTTAACTAGTTTGGACTTCATTCGCCAATAATCGTTACTGCCAATTCTCTGGAGCCGCCATAATTGCGATATTCGCAGAAGTAGATGCCCTGCCAAGTGCCAAGATTCAAACGTCCGTCAGTAATGGGAATGGTGATACTGACACCGCTCAGCGTGGACTTGGCATGAGCAGGCATGTCATCGGCACCCTCCAAGGTGTGCTCATACTCTGGACGGTTCTCAGGAACCAGACGGTTGAAGATGGTCTCCATATCCACACGAACATTTGGATCTGCATTCTCATTGATGCTCAATCCACAACTGGTATGCTTCGTGAAAATATTCACGATACCAGTCTTCGGCAGTTTGGGTAACTGGCTCAGAATCTCACTCGTCACCAAGTGGAAACCTCTGCGTTTCGGTTTCAGGATTATCTCTATTTGCTGTACCATATCACTTAATTATCATTGATATACGACTTCGTTGTCATATCGTAGTACAATGCCTCTAACTCGGCCAAGGTCAGTTTCTCCACAGAGTGCTCAATGATGCGTATCAGTTCTTCACGCCGATAGTCATCTGACTGGTATTTATTCATATAAGCCATAGTCTATTCTTCTTTAATCACTGGCATATTCGCCTCTTTCCAAGCAATGATACCTCCTTTGAGGTTCATGCACTTATAGCCGACATCAGCTAACTTTCCGGCTGCATTGGCTGAACGGCGACCACTGCGGCAATAGATGGCGATAGTCTTGTCAATGGGCAGTTTGGCTTGGGCCTGTTCCACAAAGTCACTTTGGAACTGGTCGATAAGGATGGCGCCCTTGATATGCCCTTCGGCAAACTCATCGGCCTTACGCACGTCGAGGATTACCACGTTGGAGTCTGTTATCAGTTCGGCAAACTCCTTCACTTCCATGTTCTCAAAGTTCTGCTGGCCACAGGCAGTAGTAAGCCCAAGTGCGGCGAATAAGCAAGTCAAAATATTCTTCATATCTTCGTTTCTTTTATTTTGTATATCCATAAATCCTAATAATTCTAAAACTTGGCACAAAGATAGTCATAATTCAGCGAAAACGAGTAAATTTGCAACATATTTTAGGAGAAATAGCGATGACAAATCAAAGACCTAATCCAAATGAGGCTTTTCCGAATCCTAACATTCCAAGTCTCTGCTACATCAAGAATGTAGTAAAGAATCCACGTATTATCATCGGTGATTACACCTACTATGACGATGTGGATGGTGCTGAGCTGTTTGAGAAGCACGTCACTCACTTCTACGACTTTATAGGCGACAAACTGATTATCGGCAAGTTTTGTGCCATTGCCAAGGGCGTAGAGTTTGTGATGAACGGTGCCAATCACAGGATGGATTGTGCTACAACATATCCTTTTTATATCATGGGTGGCGACTGGGGAAGTGCCATTGCACCGGTCAAAGATGAGTTACCGCTGAAAGGAGATACCATCATTGGCAATGATGTCTGGATCGGCCAGAACGTAACAGTGATGCCTGACGTTCATATAGGCGACGGAGCCATTATCGGAACGAACTCGGTTGTGGCAAAGGATATTCCTCCTTATTCTATTGCTGTTGGGAATCCCTGTCATGTCATCAGAAAGCGCTTCGATGACGAACTGATAGAGTTATTGCTTCGATTCAGGTGGTGGGACAAAAGCATCGATGAAATAGAAAACCTCATGCCGATATTATCTTGTGGCGACTTGGATAAGGTAAAGATGGAAATAAGGACAAGACTATGATTGAAGAAATATGAAGCCCAAGATAGAAACTCATAAAGTGGTGAAGTTCATGGTCTATGACAGAATGGCGAGGAAAGGCTCTTCTGCCTATTCTCCGAAATCCCATTCTGCCCCACATTTCGAAGGCCACTATGTCGAAGGAATGGAAGAATGGGCTAGCCACTACTGCTTCATCAAGAAGGAGGATGGGACTTATGAGGCTGAACTTGACGAAGCCTGGGACGAAGGCAGTCACTACGGCGGTGGAACCATCAACGTGGCTATTCCCAAGGAATGGTTTGACCTCTCCTACGACGAATTCCTTGAACGTGTCATCACACTTGCCGCTGCGAAACATTATGGCTTCACCCCTAATGACCTGAAAGAGAAGAAAGGTCTGAAGGAGTTCTTTGGATTTAAACGAGTCTGTCCCATATCCGCAAATCCTGAACTCGCAGGCAATTGCTTCTGAACTTTACGGCATCGACGCTATCCCCGAAATCATCCTCTTCGACCCCAACGGAACCATCCTCGTCCGCGGCTTGCGCGGCAACGAAATAGAGAAGAAACTGGCGGAAATCTTCGGGGAATAATCTACAAAAAAATCGGACTGACCATTTGCATACTGGGGGAAGATAATGCACACCGTGCATAAATGTCCCTTGAATCTGAGGCGGGTTTCTGCACACCGGGCATAGGTCTGCCCCGGATTCGGGGCTGGTTTTTCAAGTTTTTGGACGGTTTGTCCCGAGTCTGGGACATGTCATTCTGACCTATTAAAAATCAGCCTCAGATCTGGGGCAAGAAATTCTGAGGTCGGGAAAACATGTCCCAATTCTGGGTGAAGATATTCCGCTCCCGGAGAAATATGCCTTGAATCTAAGGCAAATTGTTCCGACCTCGGGAAATTATCGCTCAGATCTGGGGCAGAATATTCCGACCCAGGAAAAGTCTGACCAGTTTTGGGATGAAGATGACCCGACCTCGGAGAAATATGCCCCAGTTCTATGGCAAAACATTCCGACCTCGGAATATCTTCTCCCAGTTTTCAGGCAAAGTTTTCAATGAAAAAAATGCTCTGTCCCGAATTCATGGCATATAATATGCCTCGTGATAAAAATCACATTACACACGGGGTCTGGAATGAAGTGAATATTTGGCTCGTACTACCAGCCGTACTGAGACCACTGAATAAGATTGTTCCACTGGTACTCCTGAATGAATTTCGGTTTCTCCTGATTCATTCCCTTAATTATGGCGCGAGCCATCGACGGCATGTTCATCCAGTAGCGTTGGGGATTCAGATCTACACCATAGGCTCGCGTTCCGGCATAGGGGATGGAGTCGTTGGAGAAGAGCCAACCTGTGCAATGTCCCCAAAGCAACAGTCCATAGCTCTTGGCCGGATACTTGGTGCGCATCTGGCGTATAACGTTCTCCATCACGGCGGGATCTGCGCTGCTACTCTCTTCCATGGCTACTGAATCAACCAGCACACCGTCTTTCACTCGGGCCATATATGGCTTTATCCCATACTTGTCGACATAGACAATCAGGTTTTGATTGTCTTTTAATGATTTGGAACTCAGTTCAATATCTTCCAGGTTTATATCCGCAAACGATGACAGATTATTTTCTGCTGCCATATAGATGAGTACTGAGCGCTCTGACTCAGTAGGAACCAGAGGGTTGTCTTCGTTATAGCTGCTGCAGGCGCTGAGCAGCAAGACTACTGTCGTGGGAATGAGGTATTTATTCATTTTGCACATAATACTTCTATGTTATGAGCACAGAGGTTCCTGACCCCGCTGTGTTGAGATTGGTTTCAGGAGAGTGAGCATGAGTGCTTATTATTTTATAATCTTTCCAGATTCAATGAGCAACGAGAATTATAAGCATTACTTAGATGATGTCAGGTATATCCCTTATAATCATAGGGTAATATTTGAGTATGGTTCACCTGCATTTGGCGATATGACATTCCCTGACAGAGACAAGTATTTGAAGAAATTATATAATAAAGATGGCGAAAAAGATTAAATATCTATTCTGTGCAATCGTGGTCATGTTAGTTAGTCATGCCTATATAAATCGCAGTGAAAATATAATACGATACAAATGGAAACATACAAACGATGTTGGTTCTATCAGTGGTGATTTCATTTTTTGGGGTAATAATTCTAGTTATTCCTATCACTGGCCTGTAATTAAGAAGGATGGAGGTGGTTGTGGGGTTGTGTTGATTCGGATTAATAGAAGAATGATTCTATTCTCACTCACAGACTATAATATAGGATTTTATATGGATATATAGAAATCATGTGCGTAATTATTTCCCCGCATTAATATTTAGAGGGATGAGAAATAGTGCGTAGCCAAATCATTCTATCGTGTTAAGGTAGATTGATTCCAGTTGAAAAGTTAAAATTCTACTTGGTACACAAGTTTGTGGACCACAAATTTGTGTACTTCAAAAATAATGCGTACATTTGCACGCAAAACAGCAAATATACATCTATATGGAAAGAGCATTTGTATATGGAATGTCTGTAGAGGGCGTGAATTTTACAGACAGGGTAAAGGAAACCAAACGTCTGAAGCTGGACTTTGAGAATGGCATCAACGTCATTCTGATTTCACCTCGCAGAATGGGTAAAAGTTCGATAGTGAAAAAGGTAAAGTCGGAAATCACCAATCCAGAGATAAAGGTGGTGTATATGGATGTCTATGATTGCAGGAGCGAGTATGATTTCTATAATCGGTTTGCAACCGTCCTCATGAAGGAGACCGCTTCGAAGTCAGAACAAATTATTGAAAACATCAAACGGTTTCTTGTGAGACTCACCCCAAAGATTTCGTTTTCGCCTGAGCCGACGTCGGACTTTTCTCTCTCGCTTGGTATTACGCCCCAGAACTATCAGCCCGAAGAAATACTGCAACTGCCTGAATTGATTGCTCAAGAGCAAGACAAGCACATCGTAGTATGTATCGATGAATTCCAACAGATAGGCGAGTTCCCTGATTCTGTCACAGTCCAGAAGCGTCTTCGCAGCGTATGGCAGCATCAGCAGCACGTTTCATATTGTTTGTTTGGAAGCAAGAAACACTTAATGACCAAACTGTTTCAAAACAGGAAAATGCCATTCTATCAGTTTGGTGAGATGATGTATCTGGATAAGATTTCTACTGAAGACTGGGTACCCTTCATTCAATCGCGCTTTGAACATCAGGGAAAGAAAATATCTACAGACCTGGCAAAACGCATTTGCGAGACGGTAGAGAATTACTCTTCATACGTTCAGCAATTGGCTTGGAACGTATTGGCAGAAACTGAGAATGAGGCAACAGAACAGGATTTCAAGAATGGCATAGAGGCTCTGATGGCTCAATGTTCAGGACTTTTCCTGGAGCAACTTCAGGGGTTGACCTCCTATCAACTAAATTTCCTGCGTGCCGTATGCAATGGAGTACATACTGACTTCGGAAGCAAATCCGTCATGGAGGAATATAATCTGGGAAGTAAATCAAACATCGCTCGCATCAAGGAGGCTTTGCTTGACAGAGAGTTGATAGAAACAGACCAGGATGGTGTCTATTTAGAAGATCCCGTATTCAGAATGTGGTTTAATAAGAAATGA
>Ga0247608_10002494_pt1 | contig 22946 bp, 19 predicted proteins | sample 176DNAGHGlowgp2_FD_193490 | JGI IMG/M metagenome (GOLD analysis project Ga0247608, IMG submission 193490) | Sheep rumen microbial communities from Palmerston North, Manawatu-Wanganui, New Zealand - 1766 DNA GHGlow gp2 | ecosystem: Host-associated > Mammals > Digestive system > Stomach > Rumen ...
TTCACCTTGGTGTCGGAATTGAACTGGCCGTTTCCCGTGGTGAGGGAATTATCCGGTTGCTCTTCCTTGAAATCCACCAGCAGCACGAACACTTCCAGGGTGTCCGCCGCCTGCGCAAAAGACAAAAGACCTACAACAAATGCAAAGAAAACCGCATTCAACTTCATAGGGTAAAATTTACAAAAAAGGAATAAGGCATTGGCAACCGCTCTATAATTTTTTTTGATAACTCCGTATAAAAATTTAGTATTGGACAACGTAAAAAACCGCATCTATATTTTGCGCAACAAAAAATCGGTGCAGACGCACCAAAGGAGAGTGCAAAATATGGCAAGAGTAAAATTTATTGAATCCGTTGACGAAGCCCAGGGCAAGGCAAAGGAAGCCTACGAAAAGCTCGTCTCTACAGGCAAGATTACCAACATGAAGCGTGCGCTGCTGCAGGACTACGCCACTTTCGACGCCTTCATGGGCTGGTACACCAGCTGGGCTCGACTCGTAGAAATCATCGGGCAGCGCGCCGCCACCGTTTACGCCCACGCGGTTTCTACCACCAACAGTTGCCAGCTCTGCTCGCTGTTCTTTATCAGCGACCTGAAGGCTCTCGGTATCGACCCCAACGGCTTTGAATACGAGAAGAACGAAGAGATTCTCGTGAAGCTCGCAAGGCAAATCGTGAAGGACCCCACCGCCGTTCCGGACAGCTACTTCGAGGAACTGCGCAAGTTCTACAACGATTCCGAGATTGTGGCCATCGTGGGCTTTGCGGCCCAGATGATCGCCACCAACAACTTCAACTCGGTGCTGAAAATCGACGTGGACCAGCGTCTTCTCCCCATCGTAGGCGAATTCAAGCCCGCCACCTGGAGAAAAGACATCAAATAAGTTTGTACTCTCCGTACAAGCTGGCGCTCCCGGGAGATTCGAAGTCCTTTTTCGGGAGCGCCTTTTTTCTTTTTGCGTTATAGCAAAATTCTATAAAACACCATAAAAATATAATATTGGACGGGGTGAAAATCCCGTTCTATATTTGGCAGCACCAAAAGTTGTACGGAGATGCTGTGAAGATAGAACGGCTTAAAACGGATTTGCTGATTATAGGCGGCGGGACGGCCGGCTGTTATGCGGCTATTACTGCCGCAAGTAATGCCGACGGGGTACAGGATGCCGCGGAAAATAAAGGCGCCTGCCTCAAGATACTCGTCGTAGAGAAGGCGAACATCAAGCGGAGCGGTTGTCTTGCCGCTGGCGTAAACGCCCTGAACGCCTACATTACCGAAGGCCGCACGCCCAGGGACTACGTGGAATATGCTAAGAAGGATGCCGACGGAATCGTCCGCGAGGATTTGCTCTATTCCATCTCCGAGAAGTTCAACGAAGTCACCGCGCATCTGGAAAAGTTGGGGCTTGTCATCTTGAAAGATAAAGATGGCAGGTATGTGACGCGAGGAAATCGCAACATCAAGATCAACGGCGAAAACATTAAGCCGATTTTGGCCGATGCCGTCAAGAAGCTCCCCAATGTGACCGTACTGAACCACGTGAACATTTTCGATTTTTCCGTTCACGACAACAGGATTGACGGGGCGTTCGGTTTCGGAATCGAGAACGATACTTTTTACGCCATCGAGGCGGGTGCGGTGATTATCGCGACGGGCGGTGCCGCCGGACTTTACCGCCCGAACAATCCGGGATTTTCGCGCCACAAGATGTGGTACCCGCCGTTCAATACGGGCGCGGGTTACGCCATGGGAATCCGTCACGGTGCCGAGATGACCACATTCGAAATGCGTTTTATTGCGCTCCGTTGCAAGGATACGATTGCCCCGACGGGGACGCTCGCGCAGGGCGTTGGCGCCAAGCAGGTGAATGCGCTCGGAGAAGTTTACGAGACCAAGTACGGGATTTCTACTTCGGAACGCGTGTACGGTACGGTGGCCGAAAATCTGGAAGGTCGCGGGCCGTGCTACCTGCGCACCGTCGGGATTACGCCCGAGCAGGAAGAATCGCTTTTGAAGGCTTACCTGAACATGGCGCCGTCGCAGACGATTCGCTGGATTGAAAACGGCACGCCGTCGAAGGCGAATGTCGAAATTGAAGGTACGGAGCCCTACATCGTGGGCGGCCACACCGCAAGCGGTTACTGGGTGGATACCAAACGCGCAACGACTATCGAAGGACTCTATGCTGCGGGCGATGTAGCCGGAGGTGCACCGCAAAAGTACGTAACGGGGGCCCTTGCCGAAGGCGAAATTGCAGCGAAAAGTGCCGTGGAATATATAGAGAGTTTGTCGGCCCTTCGGCAAGCTCAGGGACCTGACATATCGAGCGTGAATCTGTTGGAAAAAATTTCGGAAGGAGAGGTTGCAGAACATGTCGCAGAAATCGAGAAATTCCTCAATAACAAGAACGGCGGAGACTCCGTCGAACACCTTGAAGAAGAAATGCAAACAGTTATGGACGCTTATGCAGGCGGCATCAAGACGGGCTATCGTTATAGCGAAAATCAGTTAGCGGTTGCTCTTGAAGAAATCAAGAAGATTGAGGCCCGCACGGATTCCCTGCGTGCCGCCGACCTGCAAGAGGTGATGTACATCTACGAACTCAAGGAACGCCTGACGGTCTGCAAGAGCGTGATTGCGCACTTGGCCGCACGCCATGAAACACGTTGGCACAGTTTTGCCGAGAACCTCGACTATCCCGAAAAAGACAACATCAACTTCTGCAAGTACGTGAATTCGCGCCTCGAAAACGGCGAAATCAAAATCATCTTGCGCGAACTCACTGCAGAAGGGCAAAGGAACTATGAGCATCAGCATTGATCAAGGCAAGTGCATCGGTTGCGGGCGCTGCCACGACGTTTGCCCCGGCACGTTAATCAAGATAAACGAGAACAAGAAAGCGTTTATCAAGTACCCCAAGGACTGCTGGGGTTGCACCTCGTGCATCAAGGAATGCCCCGTTCACGCCATCCGGTTTTTCCTCGGCGAAGACATTGGCGGCAAGGGCTGCAAGGTGCACACCGAAAAGGTCAAGGGCCAAAAGAACGATATCGTGCGTTGGATTTTTGAGTTGAACGACGGAAGTGTCAAGACTATCGACATTGACCCCAAGGAATCGAACAAATACTAGGAATTTTACAAATCGTCATTCCGGGCTTGACCCGGAATCTTAATGGAGATTTAACTTGAGCGAATATTCACACCTCGACGAGCTGGAAGCCGAAGCAATTTACATCATCCGCGAAGTCGCTGCCGAATGCGAAAAGCCGGTGATGCTTTATTCTATCGGCAAGGACAGTTCCGTCATGTTGCATTTGGCCATGAAGGCCTTTTACCCCGAAAAGCCGCCTTTCCCGTTCCTGCACGTGAATACCACGTGGAAGTTCCGCGAGATGATCGAGTTCCGCGACAACATCGCGAAAAAGCTCGGCATCGAAATGCTGGAATACATCAACCAAGACGGCGTCAAGCAGGGCATCAACCCGTTTGACCACGGTGCCGCCTACACCGACATCATGAAGACGCAGGCCTTGAAGCAGGCGCTCAACAAGTACGGCTTTACCGCTGCCTTTGGCGGTGGCCGCCGTGACGAAGAAAAATCCCGCGCCAAGGAGAGGATTTTCTCTTTTCGCAATTCTGCACACGCCTGGGATCCGAAAAACCAGCGCCCCGAAATGTGGAAACTTTACAACACCAAGATTAACAAGGGCGAAAGCATCCGCGTTTTCCCGATTTCAAACTGGACCGAAAAGGACATCTGGCAGTACATCAAGCGCGAAAAGATTGATATTGTTCCGCTGTACTTTGCGGCCCCGCGCCCGGTCGTGGTGCGCGACGGCAACATCATCATGGTAGACGACGAACGCTTCCCGCTTCGGGAAGGCGAAACGCCCGAAATCAAGTCGGTGCGTTTCCGTACACTGGGCTGTTACCCGCTCACGGGTGGCATTGAATCGACCGCCACGACGCTTGACGAAATCATTGATGAAACCCTGAGCGCTGTATCTTCGGAACGCACTTCCCGCGTCATTGACAACGAAGCCGCGGGCAGCATGGAACGCCGCAAGAGGGAGGGATATTTCTAATGAAAGGTTTGTTGAAGTTTATTACATGCGGCAGCGTGGACGACGGAAAATCTACACTCATCGGGCATATCCTTTACGATTCCAAGTTGCTTTACGCTGACCAGGAAAAGGCTCTGGAATTGGACAGCAAGGTGGGTAGCCGCAGCGGAAAAATTGACTATTCCCTTTTGCTGGACGGCCTGATGGCCGAACGCGAGCAGGGCATTACCATCGATGTCGCGTACCGTTACTTTACGACGGACAACCGCAGCTTTATCGTGGCAGATACGCCGGGGCACGAGGAATACACCCGCAACATGGCCGTGGGCGCCTCGTTTGCAGACCTCTCCGTGATTCTTGTGGATGCCTCGCAGGGTGTTCTAGTGCAGACGCGCCGTCACGCCCGCATCTGCAAGCTCATGGGCATCCGTTACTTCGTCTTTGCCGTAAACAAGATGGATCTTGTTGGCTACAGCCAGGAACGTTTCGAAGAAATTCTGAAGCAAATCAACGAACTGACCGCCGAACTTTCGCTCCATAGCGTTTACGTGATTCCGCTTTCGGCCACCGAAGGTGACAACGTGACCGTGAAATCCAAGAACATCGCCTGGTACTCGGGCAAGGCCCTCTTGGATTATCTCGAAACCATCGACATTGACGATGCGCAGACGGAAGCGGGATTTTACCTACCCGTACAACGCGTGTGCCGCCCGGACCGCACCTTCCGCGGTTTCCAGGGGCAAATCGAAGCGGGAGCAATCCGCATAGGCGATACGGTTACGAGCCTCCCGAGCAACGAGAAGGCGACCGTCAAGGGAATCCTGCGCGGCGACAAGAACGTGGAAAAAGCTCACGCTGGTGAACCTGTGACTATTTCGCTAGACCGCGAAGTGGATGTTTCAAGGGGTTGCGTACTCGCTAAGGATACTGACATCGGGAGCTACAAGAAAATCAAGGCTTCGCTCCTGTGGATGGACGACGAACCGCTTTCGCTCGGCAAGGACTACCTTGTAAAACTCGGGACGAAAACGATTCCCGGAATACTCACTAAAATCGAGTATGCGATTGACGTGAATACGGGCGCACACCAGGCTACTGAAACGCTCAACAAGAATGGCATCGCCGTTGTTGAAATTGTATTTGCCGAAGGAATTGTCGTGGACCTTTTCGAGAAGCACAAGACCCTAGGCGAACTGATTTTGATCGACCGCGTGACCCATGCGACATCGGCTTGTGGCGTCGTGGAAGATCTTTTTGAGCGTCAGATTGCCGCAGGCGAAAAGGCTGAATTCGTGCAGGGCGAACGCCACGGTCGTGGAGAAATCTTCGAAGAATTTTTCTACGACACGGCGACACTCTCCGTGGTGAAGCAGCAGCCCGTAAAGCAGCACTACACCATAGGCGACGAAATCCCGACCGTAGGCGAAAGCTACCACTATCCCGATGATTTCGATATCATCATCTTGCGCGACAGCGTTGCCGTGAAGGTGCGCGGCAAGCGAATTGCCGAAATTACGGAAGCGGCAAAATATCTTTACGACGGATTCCCCGTCATCAACGGGCGAGGCTTTGAAATCAAGGTGTTCTCCGACGAAGATGTTTCAAGGCTTCTGCGCGAATATGCCGAAGCAGGTGAATTTGGACGAGAAGAATTCTTCCGCAAGTGGGCCACTTTCGATACGTATCGAAAAGTTGTGATAAAGTAACAGTCTGTGCACGCCATCGTCATCCCCGTTGTCATTCTGGAGGGGCGAAGCCCCGATAGAATCACGGGGATTTTTTATAGCAAAAAACGATAACTCCGCATAAAATTAAAGTATTGGACAAAATAAAAAGCGCCTTCTATATTTGTGCGCACAAAAGAAGAACTAAAAAAAAATAACCATAACCAAGGAGTTTAAGAATGAATCATAATTTTGCAAAGTTCGCCGCCGCAGCGGCCATTACGACTTCCCTTTTCGCCTCCAACGTTTTCGCACAGGATGTTGCCCCCGCAGCAGAAGCTCCTGTGGCCGCGGCCCCTGCCGCTGAGGCCCCGGCAGCAGAAAGTCCGGTAGCCGATGCTTCGACTAATTCGGCAAGCTCATCAACCGGCTCGGCAACCGCCGCTCCCGAAGCAACTGCTGCTCCGGAAACTCAGGCCGCAAGCGCACCCGTGGAAGAAGCCCCTGCCGAAACTCCCGTCGCTGAAACCCCTGTTGCGGAAGCACCTGCCGAAGCACCCGTTGCCTCTGCAAATGAAACTCCTGCAGAAGCTGCTCCCGCAGCTACAGCTCCCGTAGCGGAAGCGCCGAAGGCCGAAACTGCCGCGCCTGAAAAACCGAAAGAGGAACCCGCTTTCAAGCTTACCGGAAACGTGCAGGCCCAGGCCATTAAGGCCGTTTACGATAACGATGCCGACAACACGCTTGACAATTCCTTCTTGCGTGCAAACATCGGTGGAAAGTATTCTTCCGATGATTTTGAAGCGGTAATCAACATTCGTATTTTCTCTCCGGCCTTTGGCTACAAGAACGTGACCGACGTGACCGTTGATCAAGACGGTAATGTCAAGGCTACAAAAACGGCACAGGACAAGATTAGCGCCGATACCTACTACGCCAAGTACAAGTGGAGCTCTGATTTCGGTAATTTCAGCACGCAGTTCGGTCGTTTCCGTACGGACTGGACCGTTGCAGGTAACTTCGGTACTTACGTGGACGTGCACCTGAGCAAGCGCGGATTCCTTGCCCGCGATTACCAGCATGATGCTCTCGGCATCGGCTATGATGTAGGCGTTTCCAGCTTCAGCTTGTTGCTCGGTACATACGACAGCAAGTTCGACACCGGCTACCTCCGCGCCGAAGAAACCCTCAAGCTCGGCGATGCAAAAATCAGCGCTGCCTACCGTGGAAACGTTCTTGACCCAATCCAGCACACTGCCGAAGTGACGCACCGCATTGCGGGTCGCGCAAGCTACTACCTCCTCAAGAACCTTGGCGTTTATGGTGAAGTCGCCTACATCACCACGGGTGACGGCGAAGATTTAACGGTCGCAAACGCCATCAAGCCTGAATATGCCCAGGGCACCGATTACACTCCGTTTTTCGTCGGTCTCGAAATTCCGACCGCAGGTATCTTGAACAGTTTTTACGCAGAACTTGAATACTTCAAGGACCGCGACGAATTGAACAAGGATGCCGACGAACTCGCCTGGACGGTAAGCCTTATCAAGAAATTCGGCAAGCACAGCAAGATTCAGTTGAGTGCCTACAGCGAAAATGAAATCGCCGATGTTGCCATTGCCGCTCGCTTTACCGCAAGCATCCAGTAATCACATCTCCAAAAACCTGCCCCTGGCGTAACCTGCGCCGGGGGTGTTTTTTTAATGAGACGCTTCGCTTTCTACTTGCCAGGTGAAGCCTGCCGCCTCGATGGTGCGGAATGTATCTTCGAGGCTTTGGCCGCCTTCGGTGAGGTAGCCTGACGCAAAAATAGAGTCGGCTACCTTGAAGAGCGTCTTCTCGTGACCCTTGAAATACACTTCGCGGCCGGCGGCACAGCGGATGTCCGATTTCGGAAGCATCAGGCGTGACAGGCAAAGCACCTTGATGCAGTATTCGGGCGTGAGAGCTGAAATGTCGCGGGTAGCAAGGCGCGTGCCTTCTACCGGCAGCAAGAAATTGATGGGTACCGAGTCGGGATTAATCTCCAACAGTTCGAAAAGCATGTCCACCACGTCTTCGGGCGTTTCACCCATGCCGATGATGCCGCCGGAACAAATTTCGAAACCGAGACTCTTCAGCATTTTCAGGTTGTCGATTCGTTCCTGGTAAGTGTGCGTGGTGCAGATGTTCGGATAAAAACGGCGGCTGCTGTTCAGGTTGTGATTGATGCGGTTGAGGCCGGCTTCTTTAAGAATCAATGCTTGCTTTTCGGTCAGGAACCCGATGGAGCAACAAATTTGCGTGTCGTTCTTTTTCATCTTGCGGATGCGCTCGGCAAGTTTTTCGATATCGTCGTCGGCAAAGCGGATGCCGCTGAGCCCGATGCAGTGCCTCGCCAAATGCATTTCGTCGACGAGGTTGTTGTCGCCGTAAAGTTTCTTGTCTTCTACATAGCGGTACTTTTCGATCGGGGCCTCGGAATCGCGGGACTGGGCGCAATAGGCGCAGTTCTGCGTGCAGTTTCCACTGCGGACATTGGTGAGCAACTGGATGCTGACGCGGTTTCCCTTGTATTTCGTGCGCAGTTGGTACGCCTGCTCAATCAAGTTCGGTAAGGAATCCGCGTTCGCGTTCAAAATTTCAAGAGCGGTTTGTCGATTCAAAGACATGATCTATCCTAATTTATCAGTTTCAAAGGATTTTACGCCCTGCTTAAGGCGATTTAACCCGTCAAGGCAAATGCTTCTGGGGCAGGCGATGTTCATTCTCAAAAAATGTTCTCCGCCAGAACCATAGGCATCGCCTCCGATAAGGAACAGGCCTGTTTTTCGCCTTAAATAGGCAGCAAAATTCCTTCCCGTTTCTTTTAGTGAAGAAATATCTAGCCACACGAGATAGGTGGCGTCGCCCTTCACGACAGAAATTTCCGTAAGTTCTTCCGCTAAAAAGGCTTCGACGAGTTTCTGGTTTTCAAAAACGTATCCACGCAGGCAATCAAGCCATTTTTCGCCTTGCTCAAAGGCGGCGACGGTAGCCACTGTCGCAAAAGAATTGGGCGCGCTGAACTTGTCTGCGTGCAGCGCATGTCGAACCTTTCTCCGCAAAGCAGGATTCGGTACATACACTGCCGATGTATGGAGCCCGGCCAAGTTGAAAGTCTTTGTCGGGGCGATGCAGGTTATGCTCACCTCGTGGCATGCCTCCGACACGGCGGCAAAAGGCGTATAGCGTGTTCCCGGTCTCGTGATGTCGCAATGGATTTCATCCGCGATAACGGTCACGCTATATTTTTTTGCAAGTTCACCAATTCTTGCCAGGTCCTCAGCGTTCCAGATTTTACTAATCGGATTATGGGGATTGCAAAGAATCATCAGGCTTGTTTGCGGGTCTGAGAACTTTTCTTCCAGGTCTACAAAATCAATGGAGTAAGTTCCGTCCTTATACAAAAGGCGATTTTCTGCCACGCGAAGCCCGGCGTCTTCTATGCAGTTGTAGAAGTTGTTGTAAACAGGCGACTGCATCACGACCTTTTCGTTTGCGGCCGCTAGATGCTTGAGAATAGCCGAGATAGAATAGACGACTCCCGTAGAAAAAAACAGGTTTTTCTGTTCCATTTTAAAGCCGTGCCGTCTTTCCCACCAGTCAATGTGGGCTTTATACCACGAATCGGGAATGTCCGTATAACCAAAGATGCCAAGTTCCAGACGATTTCGGAGAGCCTCCAGAATTTCGGGCGCAGTCCGGAAATCCATATCCGCCACCCACATGGGGAGCTCGTTTTCGGCGACTTTCCATTTTATAGAATCGTCATTTCGACGGTCTATGACGGTATCGAAATCATACATAAAAAAGTGTTTAGTGATGGTGGTGATGATGATGGTGGTCCATCTCTACCGCAGAGGCTGATACCGCAGGAGAGGCCTTGTCGGGAGAGTAGCCGGCAATACCCGGATCCACCATGCCAAAAATCATGGCAATGTGGGAGAATATGAGGAACGTCGCCAACAGCAGAATGCGGACAAGTGAACGTCGCGCTTCGCTAGCCTTACGCCACAATGCGCGCACGTTGAGCAAAGCCAGCAAAATCATGGGGACGGCGGCAATCACGTAGGAACCGATGGCAACGGTATCGACCCAGGTGCGAAATTCACCGTTAGATGCAAGCGGCACGACGATATTTGGAATAAAGTAAATGGCGATGATAGCAAAGGCGATTCCGCCCAAAATTCCGCAGACACGGTTTATCTTTTTTACTAGGTTACTTTGTTTATCCGCAAAAGGCAAGAGCAATTCCGTAATGGCAACCGTTTCAGCAAGCACTACCGGGATTGCCATAAAGTAGATCAGGTTCCACGGGGAATTTTGCATGAGCAAATCCATGTAGTGGGTAGAATACATATTGACCTCTTGGATTTTGGGGTGATACTATAAAATACAAATCGGTTTTTTGCGGCACAATATCTGGCGTTATACTATTTTTTTATACCTAATGATAGTGCGGGACTATTCGTGGTGCGATACTTATAAAAAAATCCGATAATACCGCATAAGAATTAAGTATTGGACAATGGCAAAAACGGGTTCTATATTTCGGCGCACAAAAAAACAACAAACAAAAAACAATAAACAAGCGAGGTATAAGAATGAATCAGAATTTTGTCAAGTCCGCCGTTGCGGCAACCCTCCTGATTGCGGGAACTATCGGGTTTAGCGCATGCTCTTCTTCTGACGAACAGAAGAGCGAAACTTCCGTCAAGAAGGTTGAAAAGCAGACGCTCACCAACGTGTCATACGACCCGACCCGCGAACTCTACGCGAACTACAACGAAGTCTTCAAGAAGCACTGGAAAGAAAAGACCGGTGGCGAAGTGGAAATCACGCAGTCTCACGGCGGTTCTGGCAAGCAGGCTCTGGAAGTGGCCAACGGTCTCGAAGCCGACGTGGTGACGCTCGCACTCGAATTCGACGTGAACGCAGTGCGCGACGCGGGCCTCATCGAAAACGGTTGGGTCAAGGAATTTCCGCTGAACAGTTCCCCGTATACATCCACCATCGTGTTCCTGGTCCGCAAGGGCAACCCGAAGAACCTGAAGGACTGGGGTGACCTCGTGAAGCCGGGCGTTGGCATCATCACGCCGAACCCGAAAACTTCCGGTGGCGCACGCTGGAACTACCTCGCTGCCTGGGCATGGGCCGAAAAGCAGTACAACAATGACGAGGCCAAGGTCAAGGACTTCATCAAGAAACTGTTCCAGAACGTGCTCGTGCTCGCTTCCGGTGCACGCGGCTCTACCACGACCTTTATCGAAAACGGCCAGGGCGACGTGCTTCTCGCATGGGAAAACGAAGCCTTCCTCGCGCTCAAGGACTACCCGAACGACTACGAAATCGTAATCCCGAGTATCAGCATTCTGGCGGAACCCTCCGTCGCCATCGTGGACAAGGTGGTCGACAAGCGCGGCACCCGCGAACTTGCCACCGAGTACCTGAACTACCTCTACAGCGACGACGGCCAGCACATTGCCGCGAAGAACCATTACCGCCCCTCCAACAAGGCCATTCTCGACCAGTACAAGGAATTCGACCAGAACGTGAACTTGATTTCTATCGAGCACTTCGGCGGTTGGGACAAGGCGCAGGGAACGCACTTCTCCAACGGTGGCGTCTTCGACCAGATTTACGAAAAGAAGTAAGCCAGGTTATCATTCTGGAGCCTCGAAGAGGCGATAGAATCTAGAGCCAAATTGTCATGGCGAAAATCCCTGCTCTTCGGAGCGGGGATTTTTTGATATTATCTCATCACAAACCTAATCCCAAATGCGCCTGATGTTCTTGGCAATCAGCTCGTCGGCCATGTCCGTCAGAATATGCGGATCGTCGGCAAGTTGGTCTTCCAGTGCCATGTTCGTATTGACGTTCGACAGGATTGCCTCAACCTTTTTGCGAGCCTGCCGGTTAATCGTTTCTTGCAAGCTGTTCTTTGGAACAAAACCGTAAACGAAATCGCAGTCAAGACCTGCCGCAATTTTTTTCATGGTCGAAATCTTGAGGTTGTTTTCATTAAGCTCCATTTTGGCGATGCGCGGCTGAGAAAGTCCAACGCGTTCCGCGAGCTGCTTGGCGGTCATTCCAAGGGCTTGACGCACTGCGGCAATCCACCCCTGCTTGGGCGGCTGGGTATCTCGAAGTTGGGCAAGGTTTCCCGTCTTATGGGCAAGAGCCCTGAGCAAAATCAGCCTTTTGTTCATGAAATAACCTATTTATTATAACTTTCTTGATAAATATAATAAACAAGTTGTAAAAATGCAAAAGAATATAACTTTTTTATTATAAAAAGCGCGTAGGGATTAGGAAGATCCCGCCTAGAAAGTAGGTCTTTTTCTCGGTTTTTTATATAGAAAAAGACCAAAAAAGGCCGATAAAGTCCCATATCTCATAAAAAATGAGACTTTTGGGAGTTTATCATTCATTTTTAGGCGATGTAGAACCTTGTTCCCCGTGAAGTCGCAATTTGCGACTTCACGGATTCAACTTCATCGGAATTCAACTGGAAACAGAATTTTTCGGGAAAGCGCTCAATATTACGCTTTAATTTGTGGACGAAATTTTCGTCCGCAAAAAAAGCAAAGAAAATCCCTAGTTTACTTTCCAATAGCCGTTTTTGTTGGCGCCAACGCGGGAAATGATGTTTTGCTGTTTCAGTAGCTGCAAATCTCTTCGGATTGTTTTTTCCGTAACGCCAAATTTTTCGGCGAGCTTTTGTGCCGATGCATAAGCGTCCTTGGAGAGGGCGGCAATAATTTTTTTCTGTCTATCTTTTATAGGGACATTTATCAGGACATTTATCGGGACATTTTCGTCGCGTTTTTTCGGTGCATTTGGTTTCGATTTCCCGATTACAGCTTTGTCTTTGACTTTCTTGTAGTCAACATGCAAGTAGCGGTTTTTCAGTTCGTTGTGTTCGCCCATTAGCAGGTTCCGGAAGAACTTTTCAAGATACTCCGACTCCTGTTGGATTCCTTTTCGCACATTCTTGTAGTTCGCACGGACAAGGGCATTCCTGAAATACCACGAATTTTTGGCGAAAATGTCGTTCCCAACTTTAAAGCCCATGGAACGCAGATACTTGATGGTAAAGACCGCCGTGGTACGCGTATTGCCCTCACCGAAGGCATGAATCTGCCAGAGACGCGACACGAAAAAAGCCAGATGACGGACCATTTCATTCATGCTTAAATTGCTATAGCTAAATTCACGTTCGCGCTCAAAATCATAATCCAGAGCCATCCGCAATTCAAACGATGCCCCGTACATTACGGAATCTCCGTTCAGTACCCATTCTTTTTTGGAAATATCGTACTTGCGAATTTCTCCAGCATGTTTGAACACCCCCTCGAAAAGCCGCTTGTGAATAGCAATCAAAAAAGAGGGTGAGAAATTGAACGACTTTTCACTCAATATTTGCGCAATGCGGGCAGAAACTTTGTCAGCTTCTTCAGTATCGTCTTTGTCGTCGGAACGCTCCGTCTTCGATTCGTAATAAGAATCAATGAGCTCCTGAGCCTTGTTCAGGGAAATCTTCCCTTCAATGTTCTTCTTGGCGACTTCGAGCAGATAATCCGAAGGAGTCAAGCCATCAACCTGCTGCAAGCCGATAGCCGTAGACCATGCGTAGGACTTTTCCCGCTTGGCGGGCTCGACCTGACGGATGTATTCTTCAAAATCCAGTTCTGACGGTTTCTTTCGCATCGGAGATCCTTGTGCAGCAATCAAGGCCAAACATAATCTTACTTTTGAGAGAGGAAAGTTTACCCTTCAATATACACGAACGACTGCGGGGCTGCAGAAATGCCGTATTCTGCAAGCGTCTTAGGCGTATCAAATTTCTGCAGTTCGCCCAATTGGTAAGCATATGCCACCGACCGGTTGGCGTAGTAATCCATGAATTTCGGGCGAGAAATTCCTGCATGAGTACGAGTCTTCTCCCAAAGTTTCTTTGGGGAATCCTTCATGACACCAATAACTTCGACCATCGCAACCACTTTCATTTCTGGAGCGGTTGAATAAATCAGAATGCGGTCCACCTTTCTTTTGGCGACGCTTCTGCGGAACTCAAATTTTTTTGAACCTTCGAGAATCCGGTTGGTGTATTCGGGTTTAATGGAAAGAAGAATCGTACACATGTTTAACCATCCACAAATTTAACATTTGTATTCGAATCTGAGAGAATCTGTTTGAAAACCTCGTCAGATATTCGCATAAATGGACGCGGTCCATTAGGAGGTTCGACCACGCCAAGTTGATGCAAATAATCCAAAGTCAGGCGTTTCTTCAGGCTTTTTACAAAAACAAATTTCAAAACCATTAAATTGCCCCGATGCCGGTTCCAGAAATAATCAAGATCATCTTTTGAAAATACACTTCTATTTTGGCATTGCTTCAAGAAGTCTTCTTTATTATTGAATCCATAATGAATTCGGTCGACCATCCCTAAAGTTGTCAAGACCGACGTGTATTTCTTGTTGGAGCCTTCTTCGCCCATTCTGTAGAACAAGATCAAATCACCGGGATTGATATTCCGCTCCGGCGACCACGAAATATAGACTTTCTGCAAAGCGTATTTCTGGGCGTCTTTGCCCATAAAGTCAATTTGCTTTTCTGTTTTCAGGATAGAGTCCGGCAACAATGAAGTATGGTATTTCGCCATTATCGGAAGAATAAATTTCTGCTTGTCGAACAGAATGTTTGGAAAATTATTCTTTGCCGACAATTCAGGATTAAACGCGTTTAATTTCTTGACGAATACTGCTTCTTCTTTCCCATAGGAGTGTTTTATGCCATGCCGCACAAAGCCCCATGTTTCCAACAAACCCTTCAGAGCCTCCAAATTCGGACTATCCTCAAAAAAAGTAACGTAAATCTCATCTACTTTTCGGTAAAGAGCATTGTCGAAAATAATCTTTATGAAGCGTTCTCCAAGTCTAAATCCGGAAACATCAACTTTGAATGTTCCGATTTTCAGTCTTTTCTTTGGCAAAAAATTCGGCTCAATGGAAGAGTAGTTTTCGGACTGGTCTTCCGTTTTGATGTACAGAAACCCCTTTATAACCCCCTCATCGGTACGGCAAACGTAGGCTTCTTCCTCACTTTTCTTGTTGAACCAAGGAACAAAATCAGGATAGGCACCTTTAAGGCTGTCAAAGAATACGTCATTCAAATCAACGTCACCAAACAGCTCTTTTTTGACAGAGAGCATCTTGTAGCTGATTAATTCGGGATATTCTTCGGTTTTTTCTGAAACGAATTCATTAATTGAATAGATTTTCTGCCCAATGCCGAGCTTGCGGGCCTTTTCTCGAAGTTTTTTGTCTTCCGTAATCAGCAAATCTACGCGATTATTGAAGACCTCGCAAAGCAGTTGGTGGTCTATTCGGTCATTGTCCGATTCTTCTTTCGGCATTTTCGCAAAAAAAACTTCTTGGGGAACAGAGACCGATTTCAAGATGGTATACGCAGGCAACTTCGTTTCGTAAAGTTCCTGCATATTTTTGTCCTTATAGCCCTTTAACTCTTCAAGAGACCACGGATGAATGCACTTTTCGTAATGCAGTTTATCAAGCCAATAAAATAAAAGCCCGATTGACGGATTCGTCACCTTCACATTTTCGCGATGAATCACGATATTTGTATCTAAAAGGACTTTCATTGTATTCTCCTAGTAAAAACCTATCCCACTAAATATATAATTTTACGATGACATATTATGACATATTGATTATTTGTTGTAAAAAATTAAATAAAATCAAAAGTTTGTGGTTTTAAACGAAACGCATCGGGATCAACGGTCATCTTGTAGATTTTCATTTCAGGATTTAGCCATCGCGCGACTTTCAGGATTTCATCCTGTTTGTCTTTTTCCACATTGACACCGAGATAGAGTTCGCAAAAACATTCTCTGCCTATGGGCGGATAAAAGCGGACATCTTCGTAATCAACCGAACCGTCTTTCTTTTTATCTTTCTCTGAGAATTCCGAAGGAATTTCCCCAGTTAACGGGTCTGTTAACAACAGGCGAACTTCTTTTTCATGCTCCCATTCCTTGGCTTTTGTTGAAAGTTGGTAACGGGTGTAATTAATCATGTCGATTTTGTGAAAGAAATCCGGTTTATTGACAATGTCCTTGTACTGCACTTCTAATTGTTGTACGCCCAAATAGATTCCGTTCATTACTCGAGAAAGATACTTCTCTGCTTTTTCCATGTCGATACTGATACAGACACCGCTGTAACTGCTGTAAAAGCACCACATAAGCAAGGAATCATAGACCTTTGAAAGACTACAAATCCAAGTACGTTTTCGCAAGTTCTTATATTGGCAAGACTCCAATTCCTCAATTAAATGTGCCGACCATATCTTGCATTTTTCTGCAGGAACTTTTGAAAAATCTATCAAACTGGGATGACAATCAAAAGGGTCGTTTAATCTTGTGGCGTTAACGAATCGAAGATTGTGGCATTTCATCATCTTCAATCCGCCATCGATATCAAGATATTTGTATAATTTAGAAGCGCTCATAAAATTTATTTCACCCTTATTTGTATTTTAGATCGCCTCTATCTATAATCAATTCACAATACCCTTCATTAAAAGCTTTTATTTCTCTAAGTCTATCAAATTGATAGTCCAACTCCATTCCTGCCATTATCCCGGCAGAATCTATTTCCTGCTGAATGTTTTCTGTAGTTAGTTCAGATTCTTGCTTGTGAGGATTCATTTGTCGAATCCGTCCGTTAAATTCGTCGCAGCCAACAAATAATCTTTTTCGTTCCTCAAATGGTAAGGTGCTTGGAATTTTTTTATTTATCCTATACTTACATAATTCCCAAGATAGTATAACTTTTTGACGAGGATCCATTTTTTCTTTTTCTAATGCTTGGTTTAGTTGATTTATAAAAGCGACTTCTTTAAATTCCTCTTGCGATTCAAAATACCGTTTTCTTTCTGCTACAATTTTTTTATTCGCTTCTAGCACCTCCTTATAAATTGAATCCGTATATTTTAAAATATATGGGGAATCGTTTGAAGTTAAAATTTCTGATATTTCTTTTCCATTTACCACATCAATGACATAGCGTTGATCAGGCTTCTTCAATGAAAAAATTTTGGATCCAAACGAAAAATCCAATTTATAGACTTCTAAGTATTTTGAATATATTTTTTCATTTCTATAATAAATATTTAATAGGAATAAGGCGCCTAAAGCACGAATAAGATTTTTTACAGTGCCCCTACTAACAGACGAATATCTATCATGTTTTACTGCTTGATACGCGCTTTCCCAGTCAGTTCCCTGTCTTTTATGAGCTTCTCTCAGAGGTCTAAAAACCTTATTACTATCTTCGGTTAAATTGAACGACGGACAAGTTACCATCACTATCTTCTTAGACGAATTACATTTTATATCTAATATTTTCAAGCAATCTTCATCAAAAAATAAATCTTTATCCCCTCTTTTTTTTGAGCCTCCTAAGTCAAAATACAATTCCTTTGATATGGCTTCAATTTCGACACATGTTCTAACAATCAAATCTGCAATATGCGGAGAAAAAGTTTCGATTTGCGTTTTACACGATTCTCGGATCAAGGAACCTTTTGAATAAACATATTTCTCATCTGTAATGTAAATGTATTTAGACAGCTCGAGAAGCTCTCTTTCGAGATTTAGATATGTTTGCCAATACATTTCAGCTTTTTTCATTGTCAAGTTCTCCATAAGCAAAAACCATTTTTTTCTAAGGCAAGGAAGCGATGTCATAATTGCCAATTGTTAAAGGAATTTTCGGAACTTTACTTAAAGAACCGGGATATCCATAGCCCGCTTCAATCGGATTATTTTGTATCATGCACTTTAGTTCTTCAATGGTCTTTGCGTTAAATAAAGGTAGAATCTTCAAACAATACTGTTTCGAAGGCAATTTTTTCCACACATTTATTGAACTTTCGCCAAAAGGATTTATGTTTGCATAAACATATGAAGTAGGAAACCAAGCACCATCTTTTATATTCAAGACAGCCGACATTTGACAAATAAAAATATCAGTTTCTGCAAAAGATTCTTGAGTTATTAAAGGCTCCTTGATTCTTTTAACAGCAACATCTGCTGTAAATGAATACATTCGCGAATTTTCTTTAGAATATTCAAGATTTTCACAATAACACCCAAAATTCATAATAGAAGCGGGAGAAATGCTTCTTAGAGGAGATATTTCTTTTTGCAAAAAATAAGTATGAGTCAAAACCAAATACAGTTCTTTATATTTTTCATAATGAAGTAAATAAGTGACAGTACAAACAAATGTTTCCCATATAAAAAAATGATAGTGCTCATAATGAGAATTACTCCAGGAATTCGTGTGAGGGGGCAAAAGCATTAGTTCATTATATACATTTTCAAAGAAACGACACACGAACTCAGCTAAATCTCGTTCAGAGAATATAATTTCTTTTAAAAAATCTAAATATGAATCTCTTAATGGTTTCATAGCTCCTATTTTCGACAAGATTTCTTGTCCGATATTATTTGAGTCCTTAATAATAAATTCTTTCGCTTTGCTTGAAAATTCTTGGTAAAAATCCGCAACAGCAGCATTCTTTCGAGTTTCATTAGCGGAAGATTTTAAAATTGATATCGACTTTGACAAGGAGGACAAGCTTACTTTATTTTCGTTCAACCATTCTGGCATACTTCCTAATTTTGGTTTAGGAATTAACGGCTTATTATAAATGTGTCTTAATAGTCTTTCATATTCATTTTCGTAATCATTTTCATCGGTAAAATCAAAATATATTCGAGATTTTATATATACAGGTCGGGTAGCTTCGTCTTTTTCATCTGTTTCTAAAACTAAAGGCAAAAATTTTATTTGAGACGATTTCCCATAAAGTTCTGATGTGATAATGACGGTTTCGTCACCAACACCTCCAGTTCTATCATTAGCCTTTTTGGTATAAGTTTCATCGCAAAGAATCAATACATAATCAATGGATTGGTCTGCCACCATCGATTCCATAAATTTGTATTTATCTTGCCCCTCTTTTAAATCCCAAAAATCGACTTTGGTCTCTACACCGTCATTCATTAAACGAGTAGCAAGATTAACAGTCCAGTCTTTTACAGCCCAAGAGTACGATATAAAAACTTTCGGTTGTCCTACTTCATTCATTTTACACACTTCCATTTTGGATTTCTTTTCAGTATAAATATATATCATGGGAATGTCATAAAATTTCAGAAAAAATTTCGGAAGCGCTATTTTGGGCAAATTTTCGGCTCTTTGTCTAGGATGTCTGGAGAGCCTTGCCACCAAGGGTGCAAAATTTGCTCTTATGTGACGGTGCATTTGACACAAAAAATTCGTATTTATATATATTTTCCACTGACATAGCCCTTTGCCACCCGGCATTGGGCGACCGGAAATTTTGAGATTCGTCTCTTATTCTCGATTCTGAAACTACCACTTTCAAAGTACGCGAGAGTAAGACGAACGCTCACGTCCCATCTGGGGCGTGGGTCGTTTGTGCTTATTGCGTACAAGGGTGTGGTAGCCCTCAGAATCGGTAGGCACGCTAAGCGACTCCACGCCTTTTTTGTTTTCCCGACATCTTAGGCCAAGGTCTCCGTGCGAATGAAGATGGATTTCGCCACTTTTGCTTGGAGATGTTATGGCGAAGGAAAAGAAGCAAGTATCGCTCGAAGCGGGACTTTGGGCTGCGTGTAACAAGCTGCGCGGAAGCGTGAGTGCCACGGATTACGTGAACGTCGTGTTGGGACTATTGTTCCTGCGGTTCGCTTATGACAAGTTCGAAACGCAACGCCAGGCTCTCCTTGCAAACGAAGATACGAAGGATTTCGTCAACAATCCGCGTTTTTATTCCAAGGAAAACGTGTTCTATCTCGAAGAGACGGACTGCTGGAACTACTTGCTCAAGAATTCCAAGAAGAACGACATCTACAAGCAGATTGACGATGCGTTCAACAATATGGAAAAGAACAATCCTTCGCTCAAGGGCGCTCTCCCGATAGGCTTCTATCGCGACCTGCATATCGAGGCGAACAAGTTCTCTTCGCTGATGGACGAAATCAACAAGATGCAATACAGCACCGATGAAACGGACGATGTAATCGGTCGCGTTTACGAATACTTCTTGCGTAAGTTCTGCATTGCAGCAAAGTCCGAAAAAGGTGAGTTCTACACGCCGGGGAATATTGTCGAACTGATGACCGAAATCGTGCAGCCCTATACGGGTTCCGTTTTTGACCCGGCCTGCGGTTCGGGTGGAATGTTCGTGCAGTCGGCCGAATTTATCAAGCGCCACAAAGGCAACAAGAAGAACATTACCATTTATGGTCAAGAATCGAACGACAAAACTTATAAACTTGCCCGAATGAACCTGGCCATTCGCGGCTTGAATTGCAACTTGGGCGATACCGACGCTTCGAGTTTCACGAACGATAAACATAAGGACTTGAAGGCTGACTTCATCTTGGCAAATCCGCCGTTCAACCTGAAGAACTGGCGAACGGAAGAAGAGTTGAAAAATGATGCCCGTTGGAATGGCTACGAAGTTCCGCCGGTAAGCAATGCGAACTATGCGTGGATTTTGCACATGATTTCGCACTTGAGCTATAACGGGACGGCGGCGTTCCTTTTGGCGAATGGCGCTTTAAACGCCGATGGCGATGAATACAAAATCCGCAAGAAATTGATTGAAGAACACAAGGTAGAGGCAATTATCGTACTGCCGCGAGATATGTTCTATGCGACGGATATTTCGGTGACGCTTTGGATTGTGGGTAATCACAAGAAAGAAAAGACCGTAAAACGCAACGGCAAGAATGTCAAGCTCCGCAACCGCGAAAACGAGATTTTGTTCATTGATGCTCGCCAGCTTGGTGATGGTGGCGCAAACGAAGACGGCTTTACCCTTTTAACAGAAGAAAGCAAGCAACGCATTGCGCAAACGCTTTTCAACTGGCAATCCCCTGATTGGAAAAACTTGTACAAGGACGAAGCGGAATATTGTTACTCAGCCCCGATGAGTGAAATCATTGAAAAGGATTATTCGCTTGTTCCGAGTAAGTATATCAAGTTCATTGACCACGACCTGGATATCGATTACAAGAAAGAGATGAAACGAATCCAAAAGGAAATGCAAGAAGTCATTGCCGAAGAAGTCAAGTCTCAAGAAATGCTCGTAAATGCGTTTAAGGGGATTGGGTATGGGATTAAGTAATTTGACTACGTATAAATTGGGAGATCTGATTGAACTTTCAGATGACCGAAATTCTGATGGTGTTTATGGCATTGATGATGTTAAGGGAATTTCTATCAAGAAAGTCTTTATCGAAACAAAAGCAGATATGTCCGGAGTTTCTGTAACTCCGTATATTTTGGTCAAGCCAGATTACTTTGCTTATGTGACGGTAACATCTCGAAATGGCGAAAAAATTACTCTAGCTCATAACACTTCGCAAAATACTTATATAGTTTCCTCTTCCTATATTGTTTTTCGCATAAAGAAACCCGAATTGTTGTTGTCCAAATATCTCTTTATGTATTTCAATAGGGCCGAGTTTGATCGGTATTCTCGATTTAATTCTTGGGGTAGTGCCCGCGAAACATTTTCGTGGCAAGATATGTGTTACATCTCAATTACGCTCCCCGATGTGCCGACGCAGCAGAAGTATGTTGATATCTACGACGCAATGTGTGCAAACCAAAAGGCCTATGAAAAAGGCCTTGATGACCTGAAACTCACCTGTGACGCCTACATTGAAGAACTCCGCCGCAAAATGCCCTGCGAAAAAATAGGTCCGTATATAGATAGATATGATGTTCGCAATGGGAAAAATGGAACAAAAAATGTTATGGGCGTCAGCATCTCAAAAGAATTTAGAGAACCCTCTTCAAAAGTCAATAAAAACGAATTGGCAAATTACAAAGTATGTCATCCAGGTGATATAGCTTTTGTTCAAACGACAAATAATGAAAAATGTTTTGCTTACGCATACAATAATACGGATCATGATATTGTAGTTTCTTCAGTAGATGAAGTCTTTTCTACAAAAAAAGAAAAACTTAATACGGAATATTTGTCGTTATTTTTTAATCGTAAAGAATTTGATCGATATGCACGGTTTAATTCTTGGGGTTCAGCAAGAGAAACTTTTACTTGGAATGATTTGGTGGATGTTCAAGTACCAATTCCCAAAATGGAAATTCAGGAATCAATAGCAAACATTCATAAAGTCTTTGTAGAACGCAAGCGCATAAACGAAAAACTTAAACAACAAATCAAGAACATCTGCCCCATCCTAATCAAAGGGGCAATCGAAGAAGGTAAATCCAAAAGAGGTTAACGCCTATGGCCAAGTTTTGCGAAAATGAATTCGAGCAGGCTGTTCTTGAAAAGTTCGAGAACAATTCCTGGGAATACCTTTGCGGCTACGATATCAGTCGTGAATTGGATTCGCCCATTCTTAAGCAAGACCTTCGCACTTACTTGGACCAGAATTATGATTCGCTTTCGGATAACGAATTTGACCAGGTCGTGAGCTATATTACGGAGTATTCAAACCAGTCGCTTTATCGTGCGTTAAAAGAAACCTACAAGCGACTTTTCAAGGGTTTCGATCTCTTGCGAGACGATGGTTCAAGGCTGTTTATCAATTTCTTTGATTTTGGTGACGATGCGGAGACAAACAACATCTTTCGCGTCGTAAACCAGTTTGAATTCCAGGAATATAAGCTACAACGCCCTGACATTGTCCTGTTTATCAACGGTATTCCTGTTTCCGTTAGCGAACTCAAAAATCCTGCCGATGATTCCGTAACCATTGCTGACGCATACGAACAGACGCATATCCGCTATGCCCAGAATATTCCTTCGTTAATGAAGTTTGACTTTATCAATGTCATCAGCGATGGTGCAAACAATAAATACGGAGCGTTGTTCAGCCCATACGAATTCTATTTCAAGTGGAAACTCAAGGAAGGCGATGCTTACAGAAGTGCCGATGGCCCGCAGGGAATAGACAACCTTATCGAAGGCATTTTTGAACGCCGCACATTATTGAATTTTCTGCGCAATTACATCTATATTCCTGACAACAGCGACAAGAACCTCGTTATCTTGCCCAAATACTATCAGTATTACGGTGCAGAGGCGATGTT
>Ga0247608_10002495_pt1 | contig 22945 bp, 17 predicted proteins | sample 176DNAGHGlowgp2_FD_193490 | JGI IMG/M metagenome (GOLD analysis project Ga0247608, IMG submission 193490) | Sheep rumen microbial communities from Palmerston North, Manawatu-Wanganui, New Zealand - 1766 DNA GHGlow gp2 | ecosystem: Host-associated > Mammals > Digestive system > Stomach > Rumen ...
TGACGGCTTTACACTTGGAAAAGACGCCACTGTACTTGGAACCGGCGTGGATCCCATGAATGAGGCAAAGCCCGAAGCAGGAGACGGAGTGTATATCACTTATGGCAGCAGCAGCGGGATGGGCGGCCCCGGCAGCGGCAGTTTTGATCCCAGGATGGGAGCGTCTGATTCGGATGAAGATATAAATGGCGCGCCTCCCACTCCTCCCTCAGGTGATTTCTCCGGTCAGGAATCCTCATCGGCATCCATAAGCGCAGGCTCAAAGTTCACAGTAAGCGATGGCACGAATGAAATATTCAGCACTACTCTTCCGTACAGTGCATCCTTCCTTATATTTGGTTCACCCCTGCTGACGGCAGGTAACACCTACACATTGACAATCGGCGATACCACCACTACGGTTACCGCCATGACAGCAGGCAGTGAGATTTCGGGGGGCGGTCATTCCGGCGAAGGACTGACCCCTCCCGATGGAGAGCAGGGCGGCGATGGCCTGACTCCTCCGACTCCCCCCTCAGGTGATCAGACAGTTTCAGGCGACGGCCTGACACCTCCCGATGGTCAGCTTCCTCCCGATGGTGTGGATGGCGGTTCCACCGTAAGTGATAATACAGCTTCGGTCAGCTCTGACAATGTCCTGGTGGTAAAGGATAAGAGCCTTAACATAGCCTCCATCCTTAATCCCACAGGCGCTAAGAAAATAAAATATGTGGTAAGCTCCAAGGCTGTGGCCGTGAATAAAAAAGGCCAGGTGAAGGCTAAGAAGGCAGGAGAAGCAGTCATTACCTCAAAGATCAAGGTGGATAAGAAATGGGTCGATACGGGACTTTCCTACAAGATAATAGTGGAGGATCCCCAGGTGACGACAAAGAAAGAACTTAAGAAGGGAGAGAGCATAAATATAAGCGATCTTATAGCAGCCTCTACCACCACCTTTAAGGCAAAAGACATAGCCGTACAAAAGAGTGAGATCGCATCGGTAGACAGCACCGGAAAGATAACGGCCCTTGCAAAAGGTAATACAAAGATCACCTTTACCCTTGGCGGCAGGACATATAAGATCAAACTCAAGGTTACGGAATGATTGAAAACCGGATATTGTTAGATTTTAAAAAGACCGCATCCCATTTCGTCGGGATGCGGTCTTGTATTTTTTATAATTGTTTCAGTTAAAAGAGAAATATCATGGACGATCAGTACCTGTAGTGTTCTGTCATCTCGGATTCAGGTTGTTCTTTTCATAGAATTCCGCCTTGTCCTTATACATCCTGGTCTCGGCGTCTATGATCAGCTTATTGATGTCTACATCTTTGCCCTCATGAAATGCATAGCCGATGCTGGTAAAATAACCTTTTTCGGTGATGGTGTCGCGAATGGTTTTGATATCCGAGATTATACTATCTAATGGAGTGTCCATGACGAAGGCCACATACTCGTCGCCGCCTATTCTGTAAAGGTCGTGGGGTCCGAACTGTCTGAGGGCGGTGTTGGCTATGAAACACAGCATATCATCTCCGGCCTTGTGTCCCTTTGAATTGTTGAGCTCGTGCAGACCGTTGACATCCATATAGATGCAGCATATGGACTGCTGGTAAAGGGTGTTGTAAAGAGGAAGCCGCATTTCGTAGCTGTTCCTGTTACGCAGTCCCGTCATCTGGTCGGTTTCGCTCATGATCCGAAGCCACCTTTCCAGGACATATCCTTTGATCTTTGCCCTGTTGGCGACGGTTTCGGATATTATGGAGAGCAGGCCAAAAATTATGGCGTCGATAATATCCACGGTCAGGATGGTACCTGTTTTGGTCTTACAGGCCATGAAGATGAACAGTATGATGTAGAAGATCAGGCTGACAGCTATATTTATGGGCCTGTCCACGAAAAGCAGGGGAACTAAGACCAGCAGCACCATGAAGGTAACGGTCTGTTCTTCGGGTCTGGTGACGGTACCGATGGCTATTCCGTAGATCATAAATACAGAGATCGCCATGTATACTGAGATATATGAAAGAAGGGGGTGTTTTTTGCCCAAAAGGGCGATCAGGATCTGGATGACGGAGAGTATCAGTCCGTATATGTACACCGGTCTGGTCGCCGCAAGGCCCTCCACGATAAAGGAGAGCAGGAACATGATAGTGATGAGGGCGGTGGCTGCAGACGCAAAACACAAAGCTATAAAACAATTATAGTGTTGCATCTGCTCCCTGATGGAGTTAAAGCTGACCTCGTCAGTATCGGCGTATAAAGCATAGTTTTTTATACGTTTCAGCATGAAATACTTCTCCCCTGTTTTCCCAAAAACATTCTAATTATATACAAAATACGCCGTTTTAGCAATAACAGCGGTGTTATTTTTGAAGATAAATGCGGTATTTTTCAGAATATAAATGAAGATGGGGCTGTATACGTCTTGCGGATTGGCGGGATAAGTGTTAGAGTATTCCTTTGTACCGACTGTTAAGATATGATTTTCTCTTTTATCATATAAGAGTAACGAAACATAGATGATTTTAAATGCTCATGGAAAGGAATAAAGTTTAATGATCTGCGATAACGTTTTGGAATATATAGGTCACACCCCCATGATCAGGCTGAACCGGATGAATGATCCCGAAGCTGCGGAGGTGCTGGTAAAATATGAGGGCCTCAATGTCGGCGGTTCCATCAAGACCAGGACCGCTTATAATATGATAAAGCAGGCCAAAAAGGACGGCCTGATACATGATGATACCATCATCGTGGAGCCCACCAGCGGCAATCAGGGCATAGGACTGGCCCTCATAGGCGCTGTTTACGGATATACCACAAAGATCATAATGCCTGACAGCGTCAGCGAAGAAAGACGTCTTCTGGTAGAGCATTATGGCGCCGAGGTCATCCTCATTCATGATGAAGGCGACATCGGCAAGTGCATGGATGAGTGTCTTAAGACGGCGCTTCGCATGGCCGAGGAGGATCCCAGAGTATATATCCCCCAGCAGTTTGAAAACCCTGCAAACCCTAAGGTCCATAAGCATCATACCGGCCTTGAGATCATGGAGCAGGTGGCAGGACCGATCCACGGCTTCTGCTCCGGCATAGGCACCGGCGGTACCATCAGTGGTATCGGAGAAGTGCTGAAGGCCCAGTATCCCGATATCGAGATATGGGCTGTGGAACCCGAGAACGCCGCTATTCTGGCGGGGGGAGACATCGGAACCCATCTGCAGATGGGCATCGGCGACGGTATTATCCCCGCTAACCTGAATCAGAACATTTATGATGATATCTACATCGTATCGGACGAGGAGGCGATCCAAACCGCCAAGGACCTGGCCCGCAAGGAGGGCATTATGTGTGGCATCAGCTCCGGCACAAATGTGGCGGCGGCTTTGAAACTGGCAAAAAAACTGGGCAAGGGAAAGACCGTGGTCACGGTGCTTCCCGATACGGCGGAGAGATACTTTTCCACACCACTTTTTAAGTGAAGCGTTGTTGGGATATTGCTAATATAAGAACTATGTCGAAATGCGTAACATTCATTGAAAAAAAGGATTTTGTATTGTAGAATACAATTATAAACGAATGGCACTAAATGGAGGATCAGTTTGATTTTGAGGAGGTATTATCATGGTGTCAACTAAAAGTGATGTGTTTTCGATGATTGATTCTATGTCAGACGTAGAGTTTTCGCGTTTGTGCATATATCTGAATTCGTCATTTATAAAAACAGAGAAAAGGAAGGCTGCTGAAGAGAGGTTTGTTTCAGAAGTAAAAGCTGCGGAGGAGTCTGTGGCCAGAGGAAATTATGTAACATTGGAACAGTTGCATGAGAATCTGGGCGTATGAGTATGCGTAAAGTTATTATTGAGACACAAGTACAAAATCAGTTGGCTGAACTGAAGAATTATTTGATCGACAGTCAGGGAGAAAAGAAAGGAAAGAAAACTTTTTCAGAGATTATTGCGTCAATAGACAATCTTGGAACGTTTGGGTCTATAGGAAGTAATCTAAGGGAACGATTTGATATTGATTGTCCTAACAATTGGTATTTATTATACAGTCATATGAATTATTTTGTGTTCAGTAGGACAGAGACGCTTGTGACGGTTTTGAAGATGTATGATAATAGACAGGATTTTATATTTGATTTGTTTGGGATTGAGATGCGAAGTCAGGAATCGAAGGACTATTGGGGAGAATAATATAGATAATAAGTTGTGCGGCAGTTCTTTTTGGTAAGAACTGCCTTATTTTTATTTATGGATAAACGTATATACTATGAATATTGCAGTTTTCCGGCTCTGCTTGGGGGACTGTCTTGTTAAAAGTGTGACATTTTGTTGAAAAGTGGCGGTATATGTTGTAAAATAAAACGGATTGGATATTTATTTGATCGGTTTTATTTGTAATTTTATTTATGAGAAAGGAAGTGTGGGAGGATGACTAAGTATAAGAGGTATCTGGCCGGTATCATTTCTGCTATGATGGTGATCTCGGACCTGGGCTCAGGCGGTCTTATGAGCGTCTATGCCGCAGAGGATGAGAGCGTTGTCGTGGACGCAGGTGATGCGGCCGGGGACGAGGAGTCTGCCGTAGTGGCTGATGAGACTGAGGACGATTCGCAGCAGGCTTATGGCGGTGAGGCTGTAGCATCGGATGCTGACAGCGCAGCCGATGAGGCATCAAAGGATGCTGAGGCTGTAGCGGTAGATCAGAAATCCGAAGAGAGCAAAGATGCCGGCGAGGCACCTGAGAGCGGATTTGAAGTGTCTGACGGTGATGACTCCGAGATGGAAGCCGTAGAAGAGACAGAGTCCCTGGAAGTATCCGGAGTAGAGGATATTTCCGACGAGGAGGCGGATGTAAACGGCGAGTATAGAGACGGATTTGAAGTGGCAGGTACCGAGATTATCAAAATGCACACGAACTCATCGGGTGTCATTGTTATTCCTTCCTGGGCCACTGCTATAGGAAAAGAGGCTTTTAAGCCTGAAAAAAAGGAAGACGCAGCCATAACAGGTGTTGATTTCTCTCAGGCTACGGCTCTTACCGATATCAATGAGAGCGCCTTCTATAATCAGATAAAGATCACGTCTCTGGATTTTACGGGTGCTACTAACCTGAATCGTATATACGCCAGTGCATTCCAGAACTGTGAGGCTGTTACCACCATAAAGTTTAACAGCGCCCTGACCATGATAGGAGCCAATGCATTTAACGGATGTAGCGCGCTTACGGCTATTACTTTGCCGGAACTGTTGGCTTCTCTTGGCCCCGGTGCATTTGGCGGATGTAAGGCTGTTGAGACCATCACGGTAAATACCAAATCTCTTACCAGTCTGGCTGATTCCACATATTTCAATACTACATACACTACCATGTCGGACCAGAAACCCACCATGCTTCGCAGTATTACCTTCGGACCGGAGGTGACCACCATTCCTGCGCATTTGTTTAAGCAGGTGGCCTTTGGTTTTGATTCCAAGGCTGAGGGAGCTACGGGCGGAACTGTTACACTCGGAGAAAATGTTGAGATTATCGGCGAAGGTGCTTTTGAGAGTGCCCAGAATCTTCAGTTTGTGCAGGCATCTGACAGTAAACTGGCTACCATTGGTAAAAAGGCTTTTTACAGTAATAAGTGTGAGCCGGCCACCGGCAAGGAGCTTGATACATATAAGAGCGGTTATAAGAAGATGGGCTTACAGACAGCAAATCTTCCCTCCTCTGTAACCTTTATAGGTGAGAGCGCTTTTGAAACTTGTAACGAGCTTTCGAATATTGTTCCCCTGGGGGATGAATCAAAACTTACCGAAATAGGTGCCAAAGCTTTTTACGGATGCGAGAGGATCACTATTGCTCATATACCCTCAACAGTGGCCAATGAAAAACTCGGAGACGGTGCGTTCTGTGGCTGTTTTCTCCTGAGTGATGTAAGCATACCTTCAACATATACATTCCTTCCCGCTAATGTGTTTAACGCATGTGCTATAAACGGATATAGTGACGAGGGTCACTTCAGTAATATAACTCATATAGGTTCATATGCTTTGGCCAGAAATTTTTACGGCGATGATAAAGTAAATCTGTCAAAGGTACAGATATGTGAAAAAGGTGCCTTCAAGCAGTGCGGAATGGAAGCTGTTGAATTAAGCGGTGCACTTTTCTATCTCCCTGAAGAGATGTTCCTTGAATGTCCTGTCTTGGCTTCGGTTACCATCCCTGCCAATGTTAAGGATTATAAGGCAGATAATTCCAGTATCATCGGTATAGGCAGTACGGCGTTTAAGGATTGTGATCAGCTTACCACAGTTACTTTTGAGGCGCTTTCCGGTAATGATACTCTTACCATCGGAAGCAGCGCATTTGCAGGCTGTGAAAATCTGGCAACGGTTAAGTATAATGATGGCCTGACAAAAATAGGAGACAGTGCATTTTCGGGATGTATTCGATATTCCACGGATACATCGTCAGCATTCCCTGATACCCTTACCGAGATCGGAAAGCAGGCTTTTTATAAGTGCGGTTCGACACTTAAGGCTGTGACCATTCCAAAGAATGTGGCCACCATAGGCGAGTCCGCTTATGAGCTTTGTCAGGGCGTAAAGACGGTAAAGGTGAATTCTACAGTGCAGACCTGTGGTAAGAATATATTTAAGGGCTGTAACATAGAGTCTCTTGAATTTGCGCCTACCATTACGGCTATCCCCGGTAATATGTTCTTCTCAGCCGGTTATAAGTCTGAGACAGTGAATATAGAGATCCCCGCTACCGTAACCACCATCGGTGATTATGCTTTTGCAGGATCGGGTATTACAGATGGTAACGTGGTTCTTAACAGCGTATCCTTTGCCGAGGGCAGTCAGGTTACGAAGCTTGGTAAGTACGCATTTGCATATGCGACTGTCATGAGATCCATCAATTTCCCTGATACCCTGGTTGAGATCGGTGACTATTGTTTCTATAAGGACGAGAAACTGGGACAGGGAAATATGAAGGTTGATCTCCCCGCAGGAATACGCGAAATCGGCGATCATGCCTTCGGTGGATGTACTTCCATATCTCATTTGTTCATTCCTTCTACCATACAGGAAAAAGGTTTTGGCATAGATTGCTTTGGTAATGACACCGAGGGAGCAGTGCCCAAGTCCAGCTTCAGGACCGGCGCCGACACTCCCGCATACGCATATCTGAATGCGACGGATGCCAATACCGAAGGTGTAAAAACCATTGCATATCACTTTGGTGAATTTGAAGACAGGGCAGAGAATAATGTGGCCAATTCTACCTGCTACGAGCCAGATGCTGACCACAGGGTGATGAATTTTAAACCCGCTTCACTGGCAGGCTACAGCTTTGGCGGATGGTATGAGAACAGCAGCTTCACGGGTTCTCCTATTACATCTACTTCCGGAAAATCAGGTGACCTTGATGTTTATGCCAAGTTTACCCAGCAGAAATGCGATGAAAACATGTTCATATGGAAAAAAGACTCGGATAATAATCTGACTGTTATTAAAGAGTTTAATCCCGAATATGATAATGATAAGTGGGACGGTACATGGATGATCGTTCCCGCAAAGTGTACATCCATTATGTCCGGTGCCTTTGAGGGAAATACCAAGCTGGCCAGCATAGCCTTTGAAAACGGCTGTGCCATCACATCCATCGGTGAAAGTGCCTTTGAGGGTTGTACAGGTTTGACCAGAGTGGATCTGACCGGAGCCACAAATCTGACGGTTATCGGCAAGAAGGCTTTCTACGGATGTACCGGAGTAAATAAGCTGATGTTTAATGAAGCTCTTACTACCATTGAAGAACAGGCCTTCATGAAATGTAATAAAGTGACAGAGGTCGAGCTTACAAAGAATCTGGCCCAGTTTGGTAAGGAAGTATTTAAGGATTGTACGCTCCTGTCAAAGGTTACCATCTGCAGTTCGGGCTTAAGCGTAGCTTCCACCACATCCCAGGGCTCGGACAATATAGTTTATAACAATCTGTGTCCCGGAACCTTCCAGAACTGCGCTATTAAGACCGTGACCATGGGCACCGCAAACGGCGGACATGTATGTGATGTGATTCCTGCCGGTCTATTTTATATGGCGACATTTGCTTCGGATACGGAGTTTGTGATCCCCAAGAGTATTAAGACCATAGGCGTAGGTGCATTCGCAGCCACCTATAATCTTAAGAGCGTGGATTTCTCGCAGGTTGAGACTGATGAAGTATTTATTAAGAATTATGCCTTTGAGTATGATCCCGATCTGGAGAGCGTAAATCTCGGAAATAAGGTGGTATTCATTGGCGAGAAGGCTTTTGACAGTTGTAAAAAGATTACGTCCATGGAAATACCTTCCACAGTCACTGAGCTGGGTAAGGGCGTGTTCTCCAATTGTATACTTCTTGAAGAAGTGGTTATCAAGTCTTCAGAGCTTACTGCAATACCTGAGAGTGCCTTTGAGAAGGATGTGAAGCTTACGACTGTGACATTGCCTGAAGAGAATGATGTTAAATCCATAGATAAACTTGCCTTCAGCGGATGTACATCTCTGGAAAGCTTTGACTCAAATGATTATCCCAGTCTTTTGTCCATAGGAGAATCTGCATTTAAGGGCGATTCAAAACTGGCACATGTAACCTTTGGGGAAGGCGTGCTGGAACTTGGTGAGAGTGCATTTGAAAATGTTGTACTTCTGGAAGATCTGGAACTTCCTGCTCCCATGAGTATTATCGGCAAGAATTGCTTTAAGGGTAATGCGGCACTTGGTACTGTTACACTGGCTCAGGGCAGTCAGCTCACGGAGATAGGAGAATCCGCATTTGCATCCGATGCAGCACTTACGCGTTTTGCCACGGCATCAGGAAAACTGACTTCTCTTGTAACCATCGGTGCCAGCGCTTTCAGCAAGTGTTCGCTTTTAAAGAGGGCAAGCTTTGATGAGGCCACGGCCCTTGAGACTATCGGAAACTCTGCATTTGAGGATTGTGCAGAGCTCGAACTTGACATTTCGGGCGATACGGCTCTTAAGACTATCGGTTCGAAGGCATTTTACAACTGTGCAAATGTGACTAAGGCGGACTTTGGCAACATGGCTACCCTTACTACCATTGGCAGCAGTGCTTTTGAGGGCTGCAGTGAGATCACCGATGTGGTCATTCCCGCGGCTGTTACGGATCTGGGTGGAAGCGCCTTTAAGAATTGTGAAGACCTTGAAAATATCACCATAAGCGCAGTTGCCCTTAAGGATGGCTCTCAGTCAAATCCCGTGTTTGAAAACTGCCGCAGACTTATATCATTTACCGTTTCGGATGGAGTGAATAAGATTCCTTCATATATGCTCTATAAGACAAACTTCGGAGGATCCCTGGCGGTCATAAAAATCCCTGCCAGCGTGGAGTCCATTGGAGATTATGCAATATGTGGATATGAGATTACTACAGGAAGCGGAGAGAATCTTAAGGTTGATCAGGATTATCTGAAAATTAAGGAAGTGGTATTTGCATCGGGCAGCAAGCTTACCAAAATCGGTAAGTATGCGTTCTCATATATAACAGGTATGGAATCATTTGTGATGCCTGACAGTGTTGAAACGGTAGGCGAATATGTTTTGGCATGCAATACTTCACTTAAGACAGTGACATTGTCAAAATCTCTTAAGTCCATACCGAAGGCCTGCTTCTATAAGGATGCAGCACTTGAAAGTGCTGATAACAATGGCGCGCAGCCTCTGACCATTGAATCTCTGGCATTTGCAAACTGCTCAGCATTGAGGTCATATAGTATTCCCGGATCGGTTACTCAGGTTTTGACTTCCGCATTCTCTGACTGTGAGAGCCTGACCATAGTTTATATTCCGGATTCGGTAACTCTTCTCAAGGATGATAAGGATTTCGGAGTATTTGACAGAGATGTGCTCCTTAAGATAGCAGCGTCCGTAGATTCGGCAGGATATAATTATGCTAAAGCTCATAATATCCCTGTTATTATCGATGGAATCTATCTTATCACCTATGAACTTAACGGAGGCACAAATGTAAATAATGCTCCCAAGACCTATTATGCTAATGATTCTCAGGGGCTTACTCTTCCTACACCTACATACACAGGACATGCATTTGCAGGCTGGTATCTGGATGAGGCGCTGACCAAGGCCCTTCCCAATAACAATACAAAGGGTCAGACCGGTGAACTTAAGGTATATGCAAAGTGGAATGTGGACTGGAGTAATGTAAAGTACATCGTTAACTTTGATCCCGGTAATTCCAAGGCTGAGAAGATAGATCCTATTGAGGTTATAGGAGATGCCGAGTTTAAATTACCTACTGTTGAGCTGGGCGGCTATACCTTTGAAGGCTGGTACTTTGACAAGAAAGATATTGAGGAAGGCAAGGCGCCCAATTTCAAGGGCGGTGAGACAGTCAGCAAGCTCATGGATCACTCCGGAACTATTACCCTTTATGGTAAGCTTCTGGGTGCAGAGTATAATATCACCTATGTGATCGCAGATTCCAACGGTTCAAATGACGGTGAGAATCCCAAGACCTATAACGTATCAGAGAAGGATGTGACCATCAAGCCTGCTGATTCTTCCACCAAGGGAGCTAAGTTCGACGGCTGGTATGCTTACAGAACAGATATCCAGCAGTATGCCAAGATGGATAAGATCCCCGCTAACTGCTATGGTAATCTGACACTATATGCGTTCTTCAGCTATGACAAGAACAGCTACAGCGTGAAGTTTGAACTGGAAGGCGGAAAGATGAACGGTAACTTCCCTTCCAGCCTCAAGGTAAGCAAGAAGCAGCACTTCTACATTCCCGTATACAATGCAGCCGTTAAGGATGGATATACCTTTAAGGGCTGGGGCAAGAGCAAGAAGAAGGCTACATATAGTTATGAGACTGAATACTTCAGGGAGATCAAGAGCAGCATTGCAGCTAAGTCGGATGATGATGACAGTTCATCTTCTGAGGATGTTTCACTTTACGCTGTATGGGGCGCTCAGGAGTTTAACGTAGATGTAAGTCTGTATGGTAAGAGTCTGGATACCGTAAGCTCAGACGGCCTGTGGTATTTTGACGAGGATGAGACAGATCCTACCAAGGGTGGCGGCTTCTACACCGCTAAGCAGCTCAAGACCATCAGAAAGAGCAAGATGATTCACAGCGCTGATAAGAAGCTTAAGCTCTTAAAGCCTAAGAAGCCCGGTTATACCTTCAGTATGTGGTCTATCAGAAATGCTGAGGATGGTAAGGAGATAACAACGGATAAGAGCGGCATACCTAAGGGAAGCGAGTGCGCAAAGGATATTTATGTAGTGCCTATATGGACTGAGAATGTATTCTTCATCACCTTTGACGGTAATGGCGGTATGGTAGACGGATCCAAGAAGCTTAAGGATCTCACCGAGTATAAGTACACCACTTCGGTGAATATGGTTTCGGCCAACAGAGTGACCACTATCCCCGGTAAGACCGACGGAAGGAAACTGGCCGGATGGAGCTTTAACAAGAAGGATACAACTCCTATGTTTAAGCCCGGACAGGTAGTTAATAAGGTGACCCTGTATGATCCCAAGAAGGATAAGGCTTCCGGATACGGAAAGATGTCGTTTAAGAAGAAGGCGAAGATAAAGATTTATGCTATTTGGCAGTAAAACAAAATAAACAAAGAAAGAACCCCACCGCCAATCGGCGGTGGGGTTTCTGGTTGTAAGTGTTGCAAGATATAACTAAAACTGATTAAGCAATCTGTTAATCAAAGTTTGGTTACATTTACAGCCTGGGGGCCCTTGGCTCCCTCAGTAACCTCGTACTCTACGCTGTCACCTTCGTTGAGAGTCTTGAAACCCTCCATGTTAAGGCCGGAGAAATGTACGAATACATCGCTGCCACCCTCATCGCTGATGAAACCGTAGCCCTTCTGATTGCTGAACCACTTAACTGTACCTTTGTTCATTGTGTTACCTCCAATGTGTGTGAAACTTACTACGTTGTCAATGATACCACAAGTTAGTTAAAAAGTAAACAACCCTTTTTTTATTCGAACAAAAGTGTTATAATAATTATCTGCGTTTATTAAATTGATAACCATATGCTGTTTTAGGTGTAGTTTTGGCTAAAAACAAATATAAAAATAAGAAGAATAATAAGAAAAAACAGGCGGAGCCTCAGGTTAAGGAAAATATAAGCCTGCAGGAGGAGAAGACAGAGGCTGAGGAAGTCTCTGAAACTGCCGGGCCTGTCGAAACAGATACAGACCCCTTCGCCGAGAACGAGGAAGAGATAGAGCTCATCTACGATGACGGTTCATCATATGTTGATGCTAAAAAGAAAAACAGGGATGATGACAGGAAGAAGTATACCATCCTGGTGATCCCGCCCGACGGCGGTCCGGTAAAGCAGTTTGCCGTGTCACCGGAGTTGGTGGTGTTTCTCGTAGCGCTTTTGGTCGCCATCATTATCCTGCTGGCATACTTTATTGTTCATTAGGTCGTTGAGCGGTTTTTTATATGAGCACAGTGTAAACATTATTATGAGAAAGATCCTTCGGCCAAAGCCTCAGGATGACCATTGATCAAAGTTAATCTGAGGAACGAAGTGAGGACGTTGATCACACCATGAAATGGTGTGATGCCACCCCGGCGAGGGGTTGCGAAGCAACAGGAAGAATCTTAAGGAGAAAGATCATGGAAAAAGCAAATGCATGGAACAGGTATAAGAAAAAGCAGATCAAGGCTATGAATGAGTTTTGCGACGCCTACAGGTCTTTTCTGGATGAGTCCAAGACCGAGAGGGAGTGCGTCAAAAATATAGTGCGCATGGCCAAGGATGCCGGTTATAAAGACCTGGATAAGCTGATCAAGGATAAAAAGACCTTAAAGGCAGGAGATAAGATCTACAGAGTCCTGATGGGCAAGTCCGTGATCCTCTTCAACATAGGAAAGGATCCTCTCGAGCAGGGGATGAATATTCTGGGTGCGCATATTGATTCTCCCAGGATGGATATAAAGCAGAATCCTCTTTACGAAAAGGATGGATTGGCATATCTGGACACCCATTATTATGGTGGTATCAAAAAGTATCAGTGGGTGACCCTTCCCCTTGCCATTCACGGTGTGGTGGTAAAGTCTGACCAGAGCGTGGTGGATGTAGTCATAGGCGAGGATGAAAAGGATCCCGTATTCTGCGTGACGGATCTTTTGATCCATCTGGCTTCCGAGCAGATGGAGAAGAAGGCGTCCAAGGTAGTGGAAGGTGAGAACCTGGATATTCTCTTTGGCAGCATACCCTTAAAGGATGAGGAAAAGGACGCAGTCAGGGAAAATGTGGTAAAGCTCTTATTTGACAAATATGGAATAAATGAGGAGGATTTCGTCTCTGCAGAGCTGGAGGTGGTTCCTGCGGGCAAGGCCAGGAATTGCGGTATCGATGAATCCATGGTCATGGCGTATGGTCAGGATGACAGAGTCTGTGCATATCCCTCACTGATAGCGACTCTCGAAGCCGGTGATGTAAAGAGGACGGCCTGCTGCCTGCTGGTAGATAAGGAAGAGATAGGCTCGGTGGGTGCCACAGGTATGAGGTCAAAGTTTTTTGAAAATACCGTGGCTGAGATACTGGCATTGATGGGCTGTGATCAGAATCTTTCCCTTCGCAGGGCATTGGCTAATTCCCACATGCTCTCCTCCGACGTGAGCGCGGCTTTTGATCCTATCTATGCCAGCGCCTTTGATAAAAAGAATGCCGCCATCTTTGGCAGCGGCATAGTTTTCAACAAGTTTACGGGAGCCAGGGGCAAGAGCGGCTCTAATGATGCAAATGCGGAATATCTGGCAAAGATAAGAGCGGTCCTGGGCAAAAATGATGTGGTTTACCAGACTTCGGAGCTGGGCAAGGTGGACATAGGCGGAGGCGGTACCATAGCCTATATCCTCTCCCTGTACGGCATGGAAGTGGTGGACTGCGGCGTGGCTGTTTTGAACATGCATGCGCCCTGGGAAATCACCAGTAAAATAGACATATATGAAACGTATAAGGGTTATAAAGCCTTTCTTACACTGTAGTCGGGGTAGATGATAATGAATGACAGAATGCATTCTCAAGCCGTAGATGCGATGTTTGATGCTATACTCTCTCTTAAAGACAGAGAGGAGTGCTATGATTTTTTTAAGGACCTGGCTACCGTAAAGGAAGTACAATCACTGGCCCAGAGGTATGAAGTGGCAGCGCTTTTGACACAGGGCCATACCTATCAGTACATAGCTAAAAAGACCGGAGCGTCCACAGCCACCATCAGCCGTGTGAACCGTTCCATTACCGACGGCAGCGGTATATATGATGTGGTATTTGAGCGGGCAGGGATACCCGATGATTGGAAAAATGATGATCAGTCTTGACCGAAAATTTAATTTAATAAAGCGCATAGCCATGGTACTGGCCGCAGTTTTGATCCTGGAGACTGTGGGCGGTCTGTTCTGCGTGGATGCCAATGCCTGCTATTATTTTAAGGATTCCGACCTGCTTTACTGTAAGCGTAAGAGTGGCTGTAATGATGATGAGCTGGAGACTGCCAAGCACATCGTCATAGATACCAGACTGACTCATGAGGGCGTGGAAAAGATAAGCAGGAATGAGAATCTGGAGTCACTCATCGTAAAGGATCTTTCCGGTATGTCCCAGGAGGATCTCATTACCATTTATCCCTATCTGGTCAGAGGCAATCCGGCCCTGGCGGCAGTCCTCTTTTCCTATGAAGATTATTATGAGAGCTTCGGTAATGACGGAACCGATCTTTACCGTCATGTGATGCAGGAGTATTGTCCTTCCATTACCACCCTGAGATCCTGTGCCACCGTAGTGTCCGCCGCCCTTAATTCGGCGGGACTGATGACCTATGAGTCGGCGGCCACGGCAGGTCTGGTGGAATATTTTGAGACCCACTCAGACTGGATCTGCATAGGACAGGTCAGCGATAATGAGGTGCTGCGTCCCGGAGACGTGATCTTCATCGACAGGAAATCCCATGCCGCGGAATATGAGTCCGGCGCCATGGTGGACGTGGAGTATAAGACAGAGGAAGAATATGTCTATGAGTATAACGGCGGCTATGATTCCACCGGTCATAAGAATTATGAGACCCAGGATCCTACGGGTTCATCCTATGAGGTTTTCTGTCCCGATCAGGACGGAGACGGCGAAGTGGGCGAGTGGGAGGCCGAATACTGGAAGTGTTACTGGGAGAGAGTAAATACCGAGGATCACTATGTGCCGCCCTACGATTACTATTACGTGTGGGAAAAAGAGGCTAAGGAAAAAGAGGCCCAGGAAAAGGCAAAGCGCGAGGAAAAAGCGCAGAAGAAGGTAGTCAAAAAGAAAAAGGCCGCACCCGCCAGGATAATCCATGACCATATCTTTATCTGGACGGATAATGATGTGATCAGACAGGTATACCCTTCCAGCACTGGTAATATCATATCCGGATCCTATACGGAAAATTACGTGAACGCACGAAGCGCAGCGGTCAGCAAGTATAATTTTACCGGTGATTACAGAGTGTACAGATACATCGGTGGCGTGACTCCCTATGTAATGGAAAAGGGTGATAATGAGATCCCCATCGCCACCTCCGCGCTTAAACTGGAGACCTGGAAACATGGTAAGGAAGGCTTCGCCAAAAAGGGTAGTAATGCCTATCTTCGCGCGATGCTGTCATCCATGCGTATACAGAATCAGTCTGACAAGATCGTGAAGAGCGTTTCGGAGAACGCATCAATAGCCACTGCGTTTAAATACACCATGTTGATGCGCCGTCAGAAACAGGAACGTTCAAACAATACCTGGCAGATGGATAATCTGGATAATCTGGGAGATATGCTGTTGGCCCAGTCCTCCGTTAAGACACAGGGCGATGCTTTTTCCGATATTGTAAAAAAGGTAGATGACTATGAATTTGAAGGGGTTAAACGAGCCTCAGCAGGAGGCAGTAAAACAGACTGAAGGCCCTCTTTTGATATTGGCGGGAGCCGGCAGCGGCAAGACAAGGGTGATAACCCACAGAGCCGTATATCTGATGGAAGAGGGCGTGGATCCCTGGAACATCCTTTGCATAACCTTTACAAACAAGGCGGCGAGGGAGATGCAGGAGAGGATTGATAAAATGGTGGAGGCAAAACCTGAGGTGACTGTCTCCACTTTTCATTCGTTGTGCCTTCAGATACTGTACAGAAATGCCAGGTATCTGGGGTATGATCCGGATTTTGAGATCTGCGATGCGGCTGACCAGAAGACCCTGATAAAGCAGATCTGCAAGGACTTTGACATCGATCCCAAAAAGTTTAAGGAAAAGGCATTTATCGCGGAGATAAGCTCTGCAAAAAACGAACTGGTGACGCCCGATGATTACGAGGCCGAGGCCATGGGTGATTTCTGGTATGAGCTGGTGGCAAAGGTTTATCATGAGTATCAGAGGCGCCTTAAAAAGAATAACAGCTTCGATTTTGATGATATGATTATGAAGACTGTGGAGCTGTTTAAAAAAGAGCCTGAGATATTGGAGCGCTACCAGGACAGATACAGATATATCATGGTGGATGAGTATCAGGATACCAATACCGCCCAGTTTGAGCTCATAAGGCTCTTGGCTGAAAAGTATCGGAATCTGTGTGTGGTGGGTGACGACGATCAGTCCATCTATAAGTTCAGGGGTGCAAATATCCGCAATATCCTGGATTTTGAGAAGCACTATCCCGACGCCATGGTGGTGCGCCTGGAGCAAAATTACAGATCCACCCAGGTGATACTGGATGCGGCTAATGCGGTTATTTCAAACAACACGGGACGAAAGCAGAAGACTCTCTGGACTGAGAAAAAGGAGGGCGATCTCATCGGCTTTAAACAGTTGGATAACGCCTATGAGGAAGCAGATTTCGTAGCAAGAGATATTAAGCGGCGCACGGCAAAGGGAGAGAACAGTTATAAGGATTTTGCCATCTTGATGCGCACCAACATCCAGTCCAAGGAACTGGAGGACGCCTTCAGGGTCCATGGCATAGAATATGAGCTGGTAAAGGGCCTTCGGTTCTGGGATACAAAGGTGATAAAGGATCTGACCTCATATCTTATGACGGTAGCCAGCGGCATAAACGATGTGCGCACTCTTCGCATCATGAATGTGCCCGCCAGACATATAGGCGCGGCCAGCATGGACAGGATCGCCGCCTACGCCATGGAACATGACATGAGCGTGATGGACGTGTGCCTTAAGTGCCCCGAGGAGGTGGATAAGATAGGCAGGACTCTTAAGTACGTCAAAGAGTTTGCACAGATGATATCTTATCTGCGTGGCAGGGCGGAGGAGATGTCTTACTCTGCTCTGCTGGATGAGATAGTAAAGGTGACGGGGTATATCGATTATCTGGATTCGGAGTCCGAGACCCCCGAGCGCTTTGAAGAGCAGAAGGAATATATAGATAAGCTAAAGGAAGCACTGGATGTATATGAACAAAGTGTGGAAGAGCCGGATCTGATGGACTTCATGCGGCTTAACGGCGTGGAGGGCAATAATATCAGTAAGAACACCTTCGGCGGCATAAATCCCATGTCGGATGAGGAGGAAGAGATGGACCGGGTCATGGTGATGACCATGCATAATGCAAAGGGACTTGAATTTCCTCATGTATATCTGGTGGGTATGGAGGATGGACTCTTTCCGGGCTTTGGTGCTATGTTCAGCCCCGATTCCGAGGATATGGAAGAGGAGAGACGCCTTTGTTATGTGGCGCTCACCAGGGCAAAGGAGACTTTGACTCTTTGCTGCGCCAAGCGTCGTATGATGAAGGGTGAGCTGCACATGTGTACCACCTCGAGCTTTGTGAAGGAGATACCTCTGAATCTCATCGATATGAGCGCAGCGGTGAAATCGTCCGGTACTTCCGGCAAGATACATGGGACGAAGATTTATGGTTCGACCGGTGGCTTTGGTGGCTCGACAGGAAGCGGCTATGGCAGTTCGTCAGGCGGTTACGGCGCATCTTCAGGAAGTGGATATGGTATGTCCGGCAGTTCCTCCGGCGGATCGGCTGTGGTGAGGAGGAAGGTGACGGCACAGCCCAAACAGCCCGATAATGCTTACACCAGCTATTCCTCCGTTATGAAAAAGGGAGCCCAGATATTTTCCGAACAGGGTCTTTCATACGAGGTGGGAGACAGGGTTAAGCACGTGAAATTCGGTGAGGGCACCGTTCTTGAGATAAAAAAGGGTGCAAGGGATTATGAGGTCACCGTGGACTTTGACGGATACGGGGTCAGGAAAATGTTCGCAGCCTTTGCAAAGTTGGTAAAGATATGATATTATTACAAAAACGGGTCGGTTTATGACCGGCTGGCGATATGAAGGCATTTCATTGAAAAAGGAGGATGTAAGATGGGTTTAGTATCAAATTATGAAAAAGTCAGGGATGTTCTTGATTTTGTCAGAAACGGTGCTGTAGGTGTATCTGACGGTATCAAGAGGATCAGGGCCGGTTTCTCCGGTAATTCACTTGAGGATGTCAATGCCGGCGAACTTCTGGCTACCATGAAGTTAAATGAGATGGTGGAAGAGGGCGAAGAGAAAAAGGCTAAGAATAAGGTAAAGACCATTCTCATAGTTATCGCCGTTCTCGCTATCATCGCTGTTATCTGCTATGCATTATATAAGTATTTCTCACCCGATTATCTGGATGAGTATGAGGATGATATGGAAGATGAGTTCGAGGATGATTTCTTTGAGGATGAGGATGATGAAGTAGTATCAGCCAAGGATGATAAGGATGATAAGGAAGAGGCTTCTGAGGACAAGGAAGATTGAGACATACGCAGTTGCGAATGGATCATGACATCTGAAGAATAAGAGGATTTTGAGTATGAGGCAGGTGCCTGAGGGTGCCTGCCTTTTTTTAATCCTGTTGTCTGCTGTCATTAAGAGTAAACTGTCTTACCTTCAGTTAATCCGTTATTTTTTGTCATTCTGAGGAACGAAGTAAGGAACCTTCTCCTGACGGAGAATCTTTTATATATGAGGAAAATGATCATGCAAAATCAAAACATCATCTGCCCGCATTTTGGAAAATGCGGCGGCTGCTCCGGCCTTGACAAAAGCTACGAGCAGCAGCTTAACGAAAAAAAGAATCTCGTATGGGAAACCCTTTCTCCCGTGGTCGTGGATCCCTTAAGGGAAGACTGGTTTGAGGGGATCAAGTCAAGCCCCATGTCCCTTGAGTACCGTAACAAGATGGAATTTACCTTTGGGGACGAGTACAAGGACGGCCCCCTGGCCCTTGGCATGCATAAAAAGCGTAGTTTTCATGATATCGTGACCGTGGACGGTTGCCAACTGGTGCATCCGGATTTCAGGGTCATCCTGCGTCTTACGCTTGACTTTTTTTCCGAAAGAAACATTTCCTATTTCCACAGAAAGCTCCACACCGGCTTTTTACGCCATCTTATGGTCAGACGCGGCGTGAATTCAGGCCAGATCCTGGTGGATCTCGTCACCACCACACAGATGGATGAAGCACAGTCAACAGCTCTCCTCAAAGAATGGACGGATACTCTTATTACAGCTAAAAAAGAAGGCCGTATCATCGGAGAATTCGCAGGTATACTTCATACCAGAAACGATACCCTTTCCGATGCGGTAAAGGATGAAGGTACCGAAGTGCTGCACGGCGCGGATCACTTTTTTGAAGACCTTATGGGTCTTAAATTCAGGATAACCCCTTTTTCTTTTTTCCAGACCAATTCCTCAGGAGCCGAGGTCCTTTACGGAGTGGTCAGAGAGTATGTCATGGAAGCTCTGTCCGGGGATGATACCATAAAGGATCCCCTCATTTTTGACCTGTATTCCGGAACCGGCACCATAGCTCAGGTGCTTTCTGCTGTGGCCAAAAGAGTCATCGGAGTGGAGATAGTGGAGGAAGCTGTCCTGGCAGCGAGGAAAAATGCGGAACTAAATGGTTTACATAACTGTGAATTCCATGCGGGAGACGTGATGCAGAAAGTAAAGGAACTGTCTGACGGATCCCCTGATCTCATGATCCTGGATCCTCCCAGGGACGGCTGCCATCCGAAGGCTCTACCAGGTATAATCGACCTTGATGCAAAGCACATAGTCTATGTGTCCTGCAAGGTGAAATCCCTGGCCAGAGACCTTATCATCCTTCAGGACCGCGGATATAAAATAGTCCGTGCCGTGGCAGTTGATGAATTCCCTCAGACTGAGCATGTGGAGACTGTGGTGTTGATACAAAGAAAGGATATGTAGAAATCCTTGAATTTACGCACTTTGTGAGGTTTTTCAGTTTTGATTATATAGGCGAAAATCACAAAGAAAAGGTGCTTGTTAATAAAGTGATGTTAGAGTCGGATTGAATTAACCACTCAGGGTCGGAAAGATTTAACCAATCTGAGTCGAAAAGAAACAACCATTTTCAGTCGGACAAAAAAAGCCATTGCTTTTTCATTAATTGAGTCTAAACTGTTGTATGCCAATGCAGCAGCTAAATCAATTGATGGAAGAAAAAAACAATGACTTAACTGAAACAATAGCACAAGCTCTCAACGAAATAAAGTGTGAACTTGGTGAAAAGTTCGATTTAGAGCACGTTAATCTCGCTGAACTTGGTCGACGGACCGGCATATCCCGGGCTAAGCTCCGCAGACTGAAGGATCATGGCTTTGTCGATGTGCCGCACGGCCTCATCGGCAGAAAGGCCGAGACTATGGTACTTACAGGGTTTACAGGTATATTAGATGACCTGTTATCCAAAGGTATTACTAATTCATCAGTCTGTTATGACCGCCTTGTAGCCAATGGATATATAGGCAGCCTGACTGTAATAAAAGACTATATCTCAGCGCACCGTGATCTCGTTCCTGCAAAGCGTCAGCTTGTTGCTCCGCAGGGCAATCGCGGAAGACGGTATCAGACCGCTCCGGGCGAGACCTACCAGATGGACTGGGGGTTCGTAGACGTTGAAACCGAAACCGGAGCCAAGTATAAGATAGCCTGTTTCGCCATGATCTGCCACTCCTGCGGGAAACGTTATATCGAGTTCTTTCCCAATGCCAGGCAGGAGAACCTTTTTATCGGAATGATACACGCTTTCATGTGCCTTGGTATTCCGGACACCGTCCTCACAGACAACATGAAGAGTGTCGTCATCAGGCGTGACAGTGATGGCCATCCGATTTGGCAGAAGGATTATGAGCTTTTCATGGGCAACATCGGCTTTGATACCAAGTTGTGCAAGCCCCGTCATCCGTTCACCAAGGGTGCGGTAGAGCGTCTTATCCGCTTTGTCAAAGATAACTTTCTGGCAGCAAGGGTATTCACTGAACTAACTGACCTTAACTATGAAGCCAACAGCTGGTGTCATCGCCAGAATGACGCTTATCACAGAGCCGTGGATTGCATTCCTAATGATAAACACGCCACACTCTGTATGAAGAGGGCCCGTAAACTTGAGGATACCATTGAACTCGCTTATTATCTGTGCCCTGAGCGTAAGATATCTTTTGACGGGTTCGTGACTTATGAAGGCCGCCGTTTTGGTGTCCCGTACTGGTATACGGAAAAGGTCTGCAGAGTCAAGCGGGATGGATATACGCTATATTTGCTGATTTTCTGTCGGATGTAATCGCAAGACATATAGATGAGCTGGATATGAATTCGCTGCCATCTTATGAGTCACTTAAGGCGGCAGATAACATATTCGAGTTGTACAGGAGATTTCATATACTGCGGAAAGACAGATTTATGCTTAGCAGTTCCGTGATTGAACCGGATGATAATACTGTTTTTGCAGAAAATGGAAGAATCCTGTTGCAGAAAGTATCATAAAATGATACAGTTGGTATATGCCAACGCAGAGATATGAGGAGGTCAGTCATGACAATAAGTGAACGGTTATTTAGCATAATGGAAGAAAAGAATATATCAATGCCGGAATTGTCACGGCTGACAGGCATATCCCGACATACGATTTTTGACTGGCAAAGAAGAGGTACCAATCCAGGAGCGGATAAGATTATGGTCATATGTGAGGCGCTTCAGGTCACACCGGAGGAGCTGCTTATAGGCAAGCCTGTGGATGAAGTGCCGACATATGATCAGACCATCTCATCCGATGGTATTGATATGCAGATTTTTAGAGAGTATCAGGATCTATCAGAGTCAAAGAAGAAGCGCTTATTAGCATATGCGAGTATGCTTCGGAATACGAAGGAGAAGTGAATAAATGAAAAATAGAAATGTGGAGATAGTAACAGATAAAAATGGAAAGAACCTTGTAAAGATAAATGATATTCGTTTTAAAGGGAAACGGAGCGTTGATTGGAACGATGTAAAAACATATCTTGTGGAATATGTTGGAGAATTTTATAAGATTGCTTCGTCAGGGGATGTGATTTATATCGGGAGCGACCTTCCTGACGAATATACCGGATCAAAGTACACCCACAACATCAAGGGAACAGCAGCCAAGGCTAAAGCAAATGCCGCACAGGGTATACCCGAACTGATAGAAATTGCACAAGACAAGCATTTTAAGGATAATCAAGGTGAGAAACATCAATGGAATGCAAGATACGGATGGTATAGGTACAACTCAAGATTTGCGCTACCGGTTTTTGCTGAAGATGGAAGTGTCGAGCGGTACAATGTGTTCCATGCGTCCTTGTTAATCAGACATGATAACAGTGGGAAATTATACCTATATGACATAATAGACATTAAAAAAGAAACGAGCAACCCTTTGGAGTCATAGACTTTACTTGGCAAAAAACCCATTTCTCTTTGCAAGAACTTTAACACAGATCCGGAGTGGGTGTCAATAGAATTTTGAAAAATTGCCTCGAATCCGAGGCAATTGGAGGAACGAAAATGAGTAAGGAAAAGATCAAGGTTTATACATACACCCGTGTATCC
>Ga0247608_10002498_pt1 | contig 22918 bp, 26 predicted proteins | sample 176DNAGHGlowgp2_FD_193490 | JGI IMG/M metagenome (GOLD analysis project Ga0247608, IMG submission 193490) | Sheep rumen microbial communities from Palmerston North, Manawatu-Wanganui, New Zealand - 1766 DNA GHGlow gp2 | ecosystem: Host-associated > Mammals > Digestive system > Stomach > Rumen ...
AAGAATTAGGTTTCTCAAATGTGTGGCAAATACGTTTACCATTAGCTGGAACTAAGCAGGAAAAGGACATTTCTGACTTTTTCCGTCTTGGACACACACCAGAGGAACTACAGGAAATTACAGAAGCGGCAATGACAACTAAAAGGCAGTCATTATGCAGATAGAGGAAAATAAGTCTATTGGGTTTAGGAAAAAGCTACTTTTGGAGCATGCTGTCCATATTCGTGAGAAAGGTGGCTTCAGTGAGACAGACAGAAATATGCTTCGTAATCATAATTTTGACGAAAAAGTAGCTGCACAATACTGTTCGAGCGTGGATTTTGAATGTTTGCACCATTTTTTTCACGGTATAGGAATAAGAAATATCCACAATGGTTTAGAATTTTTCAATGATGATGATTATAAACAGCCCAAAACGGCTGGAGTTCCAGGCTTAGTAGTTATTGTCAACACTTTGTGTCGGGAAGACAGAAGTTGTCTGCTTTTTGAAAATTTGATGGATATGCTGGCATTTCTCACACTTCAAAAGCATCATCTATTAGGTAGAAAATTAAGGGTTCCACCGGAATGCGACTATATAATTTTGAATAAAGCCGCAAATTTACAATATTTATTTTCAAGAATACAAGAATATAGTAATATCAACTGTTTCTTTCCAAACACGGACTATGGCGCAGTACTTACAAAGACTATTCTTGATTTACATAAAGGACATTCAAAGGACTGCTCTAGCCTTTATTCTCGATGTAAAACTATAGCAGATTATTTGCAATTACGTAAAGGTCGTTTATAAAAGAGATAAATGTACTAGCACTTTTGTTGTTCATTATAGTATGCTGTATCATCGTATTTATGTATATATATAAATATGTATTAATGTCAATACACCAATACATAAATACTTAAATACGATTATAGAATATAGCTATCTGAAATCTTAAAATTTGTATAAAAATACCTTCATTGTGTAACAAATACGCAAAGAAAAGTTAAATCTTGAGTTTCATTGTGTAAAAAGTACGCAAAAGATTTGGAGCGTATTATTATTTTTTCTACCTTTGCGTCAGATTTACACAAAGTAAGTCACAACAGTAACAATTTAAAAACAATTATTATGAGTATTTTTAATTTTTGGAACAAAAAGAAAGAGAGTGGTTCTGCAATGATCGCCACATTGCCAGTTATTAACCCAGAAACGTCAGCCACAGAAGAGGTTGAGACGAATCAGGCCATGCCTGATGCTTCTTCAGAAAAGGCACCTTTAAAGGTGTCCTATGCAACAGGTTGGCCCATTGATGTTATCTATGGCTATCTTCACAAGAACAACGAGGAGAAGGGTTTCAATGATGCGATGGTTAAGAGCGACCTTACCTTCCGTGACATGAACATGAGTATTATTAAGAACAAGATTCTCATGGTCTTTAGAGAGGTCAACCTGAATTACGACGTAATGAAGCGTGATCTGGAGATTCGGATGGACACTTGCAGTGCTGCCGGGTTACTCTCTACAGTGTCTGAACTGGAAAAGTCGATGTCTACAATCAAGGCTCACAAGGCTGAATTGCAAGAGCTGGAAGAGGACTTCAGGAACAACGAGAAAGAAGCATCCATTCCACTTCAGTCCTATGAATGTGGTTTCCTGAGAGGAATTGCAACTATCGCGTTAGGTAACACAGCCAAGGCTGCAACTGTACCGCAGATGACCATCCCTGCGAATACCAACATGGTTGCAACCGCTTAGTACAATCTCTGAGAGAATAGGTAACAATAAGTATCATCATTAAAAAATATACGATTATGAATTGGTGGGTTAAATTTGGATGCAAACTGACAGGTTGGAGTTCAGAAGTATTGGCACAGTGTTCAGAGGCTAGCCGCTCCCAGTTGAGTAAATACACCTCAGCTTTAATTATCCTCATTTTGATCTGGGGTGTAACCGGATTCTGCTTCGCTCAGAGATATATTGGATTACCTTGGTGGGCGTGTCTTTTCGTTTCACTGTTCTTCATTACGATTGTAATCATGATAGAAAGGCAGATAATTCTGGCCAGTGAGAAAACAGTCTCTATGGTTTTATTCAGAGGTGTTATAGCACTTATTATGGCAATTGTTGGATCAACAATTTTTGACCAGACCATGTTTGGAAAAGATATAGACAAACAAATGTCGAACACTATTGAGAAGCAAGTTGCGGAATTGACTCCCCAGCGTGTTCATATCATCGATGAGAAGCTATTGGCCCTTCATACAGATATCGATTCCCTTACAAGGGTTAACGAACAGTTGCAGGCAGATGTCAACGCACATCCCTTTATTATTCAGAAGACTGTTTCCAGAACACCACAAAAAATAACCATGCCTGATGGAACAGTTAAAACAGAATACACAACTGCTGTAACTACCAATCAGGTAGAGAATCCGAAACAGAAGATTATTGACACGAATAGTAAGACGCTGGAAAACTTGGCTTCTCAGGAGCAGGTCTGGATACAAAAGAAGCAGACGATTGAGGAAGATACTCGCAAGGAATGCAAGGAGAGTGTAGGTTTCTTGGAGGAACTGGAGGCAATGTGGACTATCATCACAACGAGGAAATTAGCCGGAGGGTTCTATGCTGTGTTCTTCTTCCTCCTAATGAGCTTAGAGATGTTCGTAGTTGCCAGTAAGGTTGGTGACAAGGAGTGTGATTATGATGCTGCCATCAAAGGAGCACAGCGTGTGAGAATCGCACAATTCAATAACACCTTCAATCGTATAGGTAATCAATAGAAAACATACTAAGTACTTCATAATAATTGTTGATTGGTGCGTCTGCTGACGTGTTCGGTGGGCGCACTTTTTACAAAAAAGAAGTCTTAGCGTAATATTTACACAATAAAATTTGCAAGATTAGAATATATTGTTTATCTTTGCAGCGTAAAAGGAACTTTTAAACATAGAAGATATGATATTCAACGAAAAAACCAAGAAATGGGAATCTCCCTTCTGGCATCCTGCGGTAACCACAGATGCTGTAGTATTCGGATTCGACAAAGAAGACCTATCACTCCAGGTCCTTCTTATCAGAAGGGGTAATGCCAAGCCTGGCGAGGTTCCTGCTTTCGAAGGTTATTGGGCTCTCCCCGGTGGTTTCCTCCAAGAGGATGAACCGACTGACGAATGCGTTCACAGAGAATTGTTTGAGGAGTCATCCATGAAATTGTTCAATACCGACAAAGGCATTATGCCTGAGTTCATTGAACAGCTGAAAACATATTCTGCACGCGGAAGAGATCCCCGTGAATTTGTCATAACCGTTGCTTATTACGCTCTGGTAAAAAAAGAAAAGTACGAAATCAAAGGAGGCGATGATGCCACTGAAGCCAGATGGTTCCCAATCGATGTCGTACCTGAATTGAAGATTGCATTCGATCATGCTCAAATAATTCAAGATGCAGTTGAAAAGCTGCGTGAAAGAATTCATTTCGAACCAATCGGATTTCACCTGCTCGACAAGGAATTTACCATGCCCCAATTGCAGAATATATATATTGCAATATTAGATCCTTCCGAAGATGACAAAAACCTGAGAGACAGAAGGAATTTCCCCAAGAAAATGCTGAAACTTGGCTATATCAAGGAAACAGGCAAGAAGGTAACAGGTAATCCATATCGTTCACCCAAGTTATATACTTTTGACGAAGAGGCATATGCTGCCGCAAAAAAGATTGGTATGAGACTGGAATTCTAATAATAGATTTGTTTGAGCCTCCCTTATCCAGGGAGGTTTAAATGGCGCAAATTTTCAATGCGTATTCATTACACATTGACTCTCGCAAAACAGAGCCATCTCTGTTACTTATATCCAAAATTTCATTGCGTATTATTTACAATAAGTAATCAACAATTTAAAATTCAACAATTATGGAAAGGTTTGATGACATTTATTTAGAGAACGAGTTCGAAGACGAGTATGACAACGAGGAGTACGATGATGAATACTCTTTCGATGGGGGCTATGAGTGGACTGAAGAAGATTCTTGGGATGCCCTTACAGATGGTATGTATGGTGATATGCCAAGCAATCCTATGGAGTATGATGCAATGATGGATGCTATGGGCTTTTAACAGAAACTGTTCGAGTATGAAAGAGACTATCACAGAACCAAAGCATGAGAAGTGCTCAGTCCTCCTTGATGAAGTCAAGGAGAAGGTTCGTAAGCTGAAGGAATATGGCTGGCGTGACGAAGAGATCGTATCAGCTTTACGCGGCGAAGTGGTATTGCCTCTGATGACAGTTACTCGTAAGGGGAAAATCCTGCTAGGCGAAGAAAATAAGGAAGTAAGGATGGAGCCATTAGTGAAGGCTGTGTATCTGCTGTTTCTTAATCATCCTGAAGGTATCATCTTCAAGCATCTTCCAGAACATCGTCGGGAATTAACCCGAATTTATGAGAGCCTTCGTCCATGGGGGTTATCTGACAGAGCTATTCACAGTATAGAGGATGTCACCAACCCCCTTCTCAATTCTATCAATGAGAAATGCGCCAGGATACGAAGAGCATTTCTCAAAGTGTTGGACAAGGATGTGGCCGAGTTCTATTACATAACCGGATCACGGGGAGAAATAAAAAGAATCACTTTACCAAGAGATCTTATTCGCATGGAATAAAATGATTAAATCACAAGGCTTGTGAGGTCATATCCTTTTGTAGAGAGTGAAATTGAAAGTAAATTTGCAACAAAAAGAAGAGTATGGAACATATCATTGGAATATTAGTAGTGGTCGTGATATACAACCTATGGAGGTATTATCATCAAGATGAGGAGCCTGTTTACTGCCCTCCGACTAACAATGACGAAAATGACAACTCTCTGATTGAATCAAACGATCGTGTAATGGAGAATAATGAAACTCATATGAACAACAAACCAGAAACGAAGAATCTTGCATACTCCATACTGCGTCAACTGGGGTGTGCTCCAGAAGAAACGGAAGAAGGAAGAATAAGGCTGGAATTTCAGGGAATCACGTTCCTAATGGAAGCGGTAGATGAGTGTTTATTTGTCAATCTTATATGGCCATGGTGCCATAGTTTTTCAATCTTTGACATCGATGAGTTTTCCAGAGTTAGGAAGGTAGTCAACGAAATTAATGTAAACAGTTCGTGTTCCGTCTTTTACATACCTAATCCGGAGTCAGATGAGGTTGCTGTACATATTAAGAAACACTTTCTGTTAGTTCCCCAAATTCCGAATATTGAGGAATATATGAAAGTAATGTTTCGAAGTTTCTTTGCTGCACAACGAGAATTGCTTACAGAAATTGAGAAATATAGACTACAAGAATGTGAGAAATAACAAACTAAACAATTGTAATTATGGAACATAAAATTTTTAAGAAGTTTACCCCAGACTACATTGACAGTCTTAAGCCTGATCAAGTGTTTGTTTTTGGAAGTAATTTGATTGGATATCATTCCGGTGGAGCATCTATGATGGCAATGCAACGATTTGGGGCTGTATGGGGACAAGCTGAGGGGCCACAAGGTCAATGCTATGCGATCCCCGTAGATATCAGAGGTGAAGCCATTGATAATGTTTCTATATATATGAAACGTCATATCGACAGATTCATCTCTTATGCAAAGTCTCATAAGAATAAGATTTTTTTGGTTCTAAAGGTCGGATGTGGAGCTGCAGGGTTTGACGAGGAGTTTATGGCTCCATTCTTTAAAGAAGTATTAGAGATGGATAATGTCTGTCTTCCTAAATCTTTTGTTGAGATTCTGCAAAAGAGTGAATCTGCGAAGAAAAATACCACAGACAACAATAACGATTCGGTACAACGGGTTTTCAATTTAATTATTCTCGACGAGAGCGGTTCGATGTCAACTATCGCAAAACAGGCAGTAAGTGGACTTAACGAGACCTTCCAGACCATCAGGAATGCTCAAAAAGAACATCATGAACAGCAGCATTTTATCTCGTTCGTGACATTCAACAGCGCAAAGATCAGAACTGTATTTAACCGCCAGGCAGTAAGTGCCGATAAGAAAATCAAGTGGACTGACTACAAGCCGGATGATTGCACACCGTTGTTTGATGCGATGGGACGTTCACTGAACGAACTGAAAAAAAACGTAGGTGATGATGATGTCGTTCTGGTGACTATCATTACTGATGGTTACGAGAATGCTTCAAGAGAATATAGCGGACATGACATCAAGAGACTTGTAGCAGAGCTGAAGGGGAAAGGCTGGGTCTTTGCCTATATCGGCACTAATCAAGATGTGGATGCTGTTGCTGACGACATGGGCATCAGGAGCCGAATGAGTTACGAATACTCAGATACAGGGGCAGCTTGTATGTTTGAGACGGAACAATCCAGTAAAAGGGCCTTCTTCAATAGAATCTCCCGTTATGGACGACAAGCCATTTTGGAACCTGATTATGACTATTTCAATCCAGATGACAAGGATGACGAACCAGAAAAAGAGCCTGATATTACTTGGGACATGAATGACAATACCTCTTCTCCCAGCGATAGTCAGGAAAAGGAAGAAAACGATGTGCAGGAGCCTGAACAGGAGCAAGAATCTTCAGAAGACAATGGGACGACAGAAGAACCTGAAGATCCAAAGACTTTTTGGGGAAAATTGAAGAACTTTTTAAAATAACAGATTATGACGGATTTTGAATACATTCTGAAACAGGTTAAGATCTTCCATTATAAAGGATGGGAGGACGGCGAATTAAGAAAATGTGTGGATATGCTGCCGAATCTATCACGCCAGGAGCTGATATCTTTGTACCGTAGTAAATGGTTATCCAATGAAAAGACCATCAAAGAAACAATATTCAATATACTATTCAAGGATCAGATTGGAAAACGTGAAGTCAGAATTAAAGAGATGGATATTGACCAACTGATAGAAGAATTTAAGGACAAGAAAAGTGGTAATGTTGCTCTTATCCGAAAGGAGATGAGAGATCGCTACAAAGCCAATAAAGACAGGCAAAAGATTGCTTATGCTTTCGAATGTAGTACAAAGAGCGACCAGCAATGGATTAAGGCCAGAAAACGAGAAGAACGTTACGGTACTGCGAATAAGAACTATCAATGGAAAAATAAACCCTGGAACAAATGAGTATTGAAGAGGTTATTGACAGAGCCGTAGAGCAGAACCAAACTATCGAGATAGAATATTGTACTCGTAACGGTAGAGTATTTACTTGCCAAATATCGGATATTGAGTATTCCAGATATTACGGAGGCTTGTATATCCAGGCGTATCGTCAAGACCTCAAAGCTGATAGAACTTTCAAAATTAGCAGAATTCTAAGTGTAAATGGACATTCATTCTCACGGATTTTCTGGAATCAAATAGGTGATAATTTTAATCGCATATGATTATAATAGAAATTACTGAGTCAAATTATCAAAACTATCTGGATCTTGATATAGTGGCGTTTTCCTTTGCCTTTGATGGTGCAATGGGAGAAGGAGGCGGAATTTACATTGTTGACAGAGATGGACAGATATACCATGCGAATTATTATCGGGGTATCGATTGTATTGACACAATCCATATTAAGGATGTAATTCCTGTGTTTGATGATATTAAGTTTGGTTTATTTGGTAACATATCAAATAATAGCGATTGGATTTCAGTTTATCTGGGATATGGCAATCATCTTGTTTTAGTAAATGAACTTAGTGATGATTTTAGAAAAAAAGTTGAAGATGCGCATTACAAATTCTATGGCGAATTGTTTCAGTACTGGCCTGGATTTGTATTGGACCTATTAGGAAAAGAGAAAGGTGATCTTACGATGAACGATATTTGGGCTATAGTATATCCAAAAGAATGATTTTTAAAGGTATGGAAAAAGTAAAAATGTTAGGCGCATTAGTCGGTGATATTGTCGGCTCTGTGTATGAGTTTTATAATACAAAGTCAACTGATTTTGACATGTTTTGTGATGCAAGTAGGTTCACTGACGATTCCGTGATGACTCTTGCTGTTGCCAAATGGTTAGTGGAAGATTCCTCACATACCATCCACTATCTGATATATTGTATGCAGGAACTTGGAAAATGCCATCCTAATGCAGGATACGGTGGCCATTTCTGCTGCTGGCTTGCCAAAGAGAACCCGCAGCCCTACAACAGTTGGGGTAATGGAGCTGGAATGCGCGTAAGTCCTGTAGGATTATATGCGAAAACAATTGATGAAGCATTAGCTCTTGCTGCTTTATCTGCATCTGTCAGTCACAACCATCCGGAAGGAATAAAGGGTGCACAGGCTATAGCGACAAGCATGTTCCTTTGCAGATATGGGAAAACTAAATCAGAAATTAAGGAATATGTTGAAAAAACTTTTGGCTATAATTTAAGCAGAACAATTGCGGAGATTCGACCACGATACGGGTTTGATGTATCTTGTCAAGGCAGTGTCCCAGAAGCGATCATTGCTTTTTTAGAAGGGAACTCCTTTGAAGAAGTTCTACGATTAGCCATCTCGCTTGGTGGCGATTCAGACACAATTGGTGCCATGGCATGTGCTATTGCAGCCTGTATGTACCCCATACCTGATGATATTGCTAAACGATGCGACTCTATCTTGACAGATGATCTCAGAGATGTCAAGGATAGATTTTGTAAATTAATAGATGAGAGAACCACATAAAATGTACGAATTATGAACATCTGGATTTATATAGCATTATATTGGCTGGCATGTTGTATTACAGGATATGTAATAAGGACTCGATTAGGGAAGAATTCTGTTCGAAAGGCAGGAATAAAGGCTGTTCTTTGGGAACATTTACAAATTATCATGTTATGTCCTATTGCCGTTCCTGTGTTACTTATTGCTCTACTTTATAAGGGTTGCAGAAATCTATATTATAGAAACCGTCCAAGGCCATTGCCCAAGAAATTTAAGAAATATATGAAAAAGGACTGCGTTTTGGATGAAAACAATTGCACTATTTCAATTGCAGAGTACAACTATAGACACGGGACTGAATATACCTTAGATGATGTATATGGGAAAGGGTACATTGAATCGTTGAGTGAAGAAGAAAAGGCTGAAATTAATACCAAAGCAACTTCGCTTGGCATACTCGAAATTCAGGAAAACATACCAGAATCAATATATACAGAGGCTGCAAAGACATTGGGAGCAGCTTTGCTTTCTGGCGATTTCGCAAGTTTTGAAGGTCTATTGGATGCAAATGTTGAACATGTTAGTTACAAGAAAGAAACCATATTAGGAAAAGATAAGGTTGTTGGGTATTGGAAGGGATGGAGAAATCGTTATGTAGAGACCCGCAAAGCTAAAAAGTTCGAAGTTGTCTATAGTAACTACTACTCAAATGCATGCCTTCTACTGGATATGATGGTAGTTATGTTCTATATAAGAAACAATAGGATAAATAAGATCCTATTAATCCAACGCCACCTGAGTCCTACGATTGGCTTCCATGATGACATAATCGATTTCCCTTTTGACATTGATAGCATAAATCATTGTTTATCTGATTTACAGGAGCGTAAAGAAGAGTTTGCCCCTGTGGTTAGAGAAAACAGAATTCCTTGCTTCTGTTGCGGGAAACCTTCAGAGGAACTAGAATGGCATAGTTCGTTGTTTCAATTTGGGGATATTGGCTATTCTGGAATAGTTTCTGTCTGTCCTCACTGTCACAAAGTTGTAGAACACGAACCAGAAGTGAGATATCGCTATCATGAGCCGGTTGATCCTCATGAGGCAAAATGTCCTATACGCCACCGTGGTAATGGATCTCTTTACAAGCCAAAGCTATATGGTATCCAAAATTTTGAGCATGACAATCCCATGAAGGGTACAAAATATCTTGAAAATCTTACTGGCGATGTTAAGACGGCTGTAGAAGAGACAAAATGGGCCTTGTTCCACTTCATGGGCAACGATGACTTGGAAAGGGCAAAGCAATGTTATTTGGCCGCTGTTGATGATGGAATATACGAAGCCGCAAACATCCTCGGTATAATAGCCTATAATTTTGAAAACAAGACCACAGAGGGCGAAAGTTATCTGCGAAAGGCGGTTGAAGGAGGCTCCCACAATGCCATGCTGAATATGTTCACAGTGTTATGGTCTGAAGAAAGGTATGATGATGCTATCCGCTTTCTTAAGGAGATGCACGAACTGCCATCGCCTTCGCTAAGATGCCTATGGAATCTTGCATTCCTTTATTATATGGGTGAAGACTATGCTCATAATCCCATAAAGGAAAAGAGTGAAGATACTGCAAAAAAGATTCTTCGGAAGATACTGGAGAAGGAAGGAGATTTGTTCTATAATGAAGAAAAGTCGGTATTTAAGACTACCAAGAATTTTCTTGCATATATTGATGAAGGAAATATCTTTTCGTCCAAGGCGAAAGATTACCATTGGCGGCTAAAGACTAATCTCGACTCTTTGAAAAAGAAAGGCGATGATGCAGTGTTTTGGGATCTTGACGCATTATCACTGGGAGAAGGATACCATTTGGGGCTGCATGTGGCCGCACAACAAGGTATGGGTGATGAATCGAACTTCTACGTATATGATAAAAATGGTGAGGAAGACAAGGATCTGCTTAAATACATTCATGTTGATGAAACAGCTATGGGTGCCTGGCAGGTTTATTTGCTTATGACTTCACCAACTCTTTTGCCAACATTCTGGCATGGTGGGTATATTGAGAGAAAGTTTATTTTATACGGCAACAGTATGTATGATGACAACGTTTTTACTATTGAGCCGTTGGGTACTTATGACCTATCATGCTTAATCAAGCAAGACTTCCTCTATCCTTCTGTAAGGACAGAAAAGAGTTCTGACGGAATAAAGGCAAATATTTATTGCTGTTATTGGAACGAGTGGGAAGGACTTGTCAGAGAGCATGTTGAAATGCAAATTCAGAATGGCAAAGTGACTTCCTATGAGGGAAAGGACAAGTTTGTTATCTACAAATATGATTGCGGTATATTATTCTAAAGTATGAATTTCTTTGTAATACTCTCTTTCTTCTTTTATGCCATCTTCTTATTAGTTGTGGCGACACCGTTCTTGCTGGTAGTACTTTGGGCTATCAACAAATGGGTCTTAAAGAGAAAGATAAGATTAGTTTATAGGATCCTCCTATCTTTGGGAATACCAGCCCTCTTAATTGGGTTGGCCTTTCTCGACCTATATTACACTCCATATAGCACTTCAAACATGGACGAAAGATTTGCGAGGCTCGTCCCTGAACTTAAACTTCCTCCTTATAAAATAACTGATTATAGTAGTATTTATGTTGGAGGAGATGATCTCCAGGACACCTATCATATTGTATTCAAGGATGGAAAAGATGAATCATTAAGGATAAAAATGGATAGTCTCTCTAATATAAACCCTAAATGGAAGAAGAATTGTAATGAGTATGTTTATGACACTATTTTCTGGGAGAATGAGATTGTTGATAGCATTATCGTTCGCCCATTAGAAGGAACAGTAACATTTATTAGTTACAAGTGGTAAGAATAAGAATTTAGGAAGTATGACTAAACAAAATGAAATCTACAAAATTCTAGGAACTGTTTACATCGTATTATCAGTTCTGTTATTACTATGTTTGGCCCCAATGCCATATGGTTATTATCAGCTTGTCCGTTTTATCGCGATGACAGTCTTTGGAGTCATAGCATGGCTACACTATGCTACAAGACACTCTTCTAGATTGTATGTCACTGAGGTACAAGAAGGTTATATTAAAGACGATTCTACGACTATTCATTCCAAAGTAAGCATGGCCATTGTCTTTGGAGCACTTGCTTTATTATTTCAGCCATTCTTTAAAATAGCTTTAGGAAGAATATTGTGGAATATCGTTGATGTTATTGTTGCTGGAATGCTTATAATTATGTGGATTAAATTACGTATTTCAAATAAAAAATAGCATTATTTTATGGGAAGAATTACGTTAGAATTAACTTGGAAGCAATTGATAATGTTTTTTTCTCCAAAAGCAAAACTAGGAAGGAAAGGTTTTGCCGTCATATTCATACTAGCGATTATATTATTTCTGCTCTTTGTGGAAATAGCTTGGCAATTATGGTTTTTGTATGATCCACATCCATATTGGAAATTCAATTTTAGTATGAACATGAGTACTCTTTTGGGAGGAATCGGACTGTTTTTCGGTATTTTGCCATTAGTGGCATTAGTTCTAATGGATTGTACATGGCAATCATATGTATGGGGGTATGAGGTTGGATATGGATTCTTTGTTGAATGTATTATTGCGGATTTGTTGTTTATCATATATGTAATCCAATGTGTTAGGCGTAGTTTTGATTTTGGACACGGGTGGACTTATATTTTACCTCTTTGTAATCCAATTGCGTTACTATTTGGAAAAAGCAAATTAAGAAATGAATAAACGTAAGATAATGATAATAGCATTACTTGTTCTTATTATGTTGGTCATAATTAAAGTGGTTTGGGTAACATTTGCTACAACTGGGCATGGCTCTTTCGATGGAGAAAAGAAAGAAATAATCCGTCGGGCGAACTATCTCACCTCAATGGTCTGCACTAACCCACAGGACATACTCAACGAAATGCCAAGTGGTATTGGTGAGCAGTTCCAGGGTGAATGGGCCTTATACACATGCTCAATGACATCGGCAGCATTGGCAAATATTGCTATTCTTTATCCCCAAAATAAGGAATTATCCATTAAGTTTATTGGCCAGATAATTGACATAGCAATGTCTGAAGAGATTAGGGGATATGACAGGCTACGTTGGAGAGAAGATCCGATGGATGGCATCTATGGGAATCAGAGCCACATCTCATATTATAGCCATTTAGCATGGATGATAAGTAGATATAAGCAGATTGGCGGTGATGACAAATACGATGGCCTGTATCATTCCCTTTGCAAGGCGATGAACCGCAGGATTCGCCAGAGTAAATCATTGAGCTTACCAACTTACCCAGGTGAATACATTTACATACCAGACATGCTGGTTGCAATAGTGGCATTGGCTAATTACTCCAGTCAATACGAAGGGAAGTACTCTACTACTGTGGATATGTGGGTGGAGAGAGCCAAGAAAGAGTGGTTAGACAAAGAAACAGGACTGGTTGCATCGTTCTTGGAAGCTTATAATGACAGCGTTCAGATAGTATTGCCAGTGAAAGGCTCGTATTCAGCCTTGAATTGTTACTATCTGTCATTGGTAGATCCAGAGTTCGCAAAGGAACAATATGATTGTCTGATGAAGAACTATAAGCAAGGATTCCCATTTGCTGGTATAAAGGAGTACCATGATAAGACTTGTCTGTTTGGTATGGATATTGATGCAGGCCCTATTATCTTCAATCTAAGTCCGTCTGGAACTGCGTTTACCATTGGATGTGCAACAAGTCTGGATGATATGGAGTTCAGAAACCATCTGCTTAAAACAGCAGAAATTGGAGGCAGTACGGTAACTTGGTTTGGTAAGAGTCACTATTTGTTGGCAAACCTTGCAATGGTCGGGGAAGCCATTGTCCTTGCTATGCGGACTTCTGCACCACAAACTCGAATGTATAACAAATAAAGTAGAGAAATAATGAAAAAGTTTATCGTGGGCTTTATTGCTATTATCATTGCTGGAATTATTGTTGCCTCTTTTCCATTTTCAAAAGATGAAAAGGATGAGCAAACTCCCAAAGACAGTATAGAAAAAGATACTGTTGACGATTCTGATTACTTCTGTATAGAAACGTTGTCTGACAAAGATATATATTTCCATCGGCCTGCTATGTGTATGACCTATGCATCACCAGAAACGAGAAAACTATGCGATGATATGGTAAGTTTGGCTAATGGCTATGCCATCTTAAGAGCAGCATATTGCGATGCAGAATTGTGGTTTCGGTTTGGCATGATTGTAAATGACTCCATTAGCAAAATAGAGATATGGCCAGCATGGGATGAAAAAATGCAGTCCGATGCAAAGAAATATGTCAAAACGCTTGTTGACATCTTACCAAGAGATACAGCTCAGTGGAACCAGTCTGATTCTATTTTATGGGATAAGGTTTGGAGAGCATACACAACTTACGCAGATAAACTGTCGAAACGGTTTGCTTTGAATCACTACGGGAAAATCACTGAGAAGGATGTTGACCGATATATGGACGTTGAGCAGTTTATTCCCAATTATGACTCCATCTTTAGCTTGCGTTATAAACAATCTGAGGAAAATGAACGATATCTTTTGCTGATGGCAGAACAAACTCCCAATTTTGATAGGAAATGCTTATACACAATCGAATATGCCCATCAACGACGTCACGAAGAGCAACATAAAGCCATACCAATGCTGGAAAAGCTAATGGAGGCTGGCAAATATTCACGTTATCTGCATGAGGTATGGCGAACCTGGCGTTGTCTAAAGCAAATTGCCCAAAGTCCATCACGGGACGGCATGATTTTAAATCTGGAATATAATAACATGAGATATCAATGTCTGAGAACAATTCTCAGACAGATTAGGAGCAACCCCAAAGATATCTATGTGATTAATGATTTCTGTTTCTTGGCCACATACGATAACATCACCAGATACAGCGAGTTCATGTTCGGAAACTCTGCACCATTGGAGCATATGATGCTTTTCCCGGAAATATTAGAGGATGATAATTGACATTTATAGAATATAAGTTCTTATAGATTCTCTGGATTATCAATATTAAGAATATACTTAATAGGAATCATTCCTTTAATCATTACTTCTGATTGGTATTGCCAGTAATCAGGATCACCTATGTCGCAATGGCTTTTCTGCGTTGCTTTTATGTCAACCTTTTGCAGATCTTCAAAAGTCGGTCCATGTTTGTGATCCTCTTGAGTAGCCTCCATATTAGTAAACAGTGTGTCTTCCAACTCAGCAACTTCTGCGCTAATTCTTAAAAGCACAAGGTCTTTGTCTTCTTTCTTGCGTTCTTCAATTTTGGGCAGATATCTACAGAAACTGACTCGAACATAATCCTCAAGATTGAAAGCAGCATCTATATCTCTTGATTTGCTCATGTCAATGGTCTTTGGCATAATGATGCCACGGATAAGGCATTGGCGATATGACAACAAGCCTCCCTCCCTCTTAATTGAAGAAAGTTTGTCCCGTTCTGTAAAATGATAAAACCATTTCACTCTCTTCTCTCTTAAATACTCTCTAATCTGAAGCCTCTCTTCTTTGTATTTAAGATCATGCTCGACTATTTGCACATCTTGTATATTATTCGGAATGGATAATATATTTCGAACGGTCTCCCAATTCAGGCAATATTTACCTTTTGTGTAATTACAGTATAATTTCCAAGCAGTCACTTCACTTAGTCCTTTACCCAAGCCATATGCCTCGCTTATCATAGACTTATCTTTGAAATAGTGATCTTCTATCTTCCTGTTCTGTAGGACATATACTGAGTTCGAACCGACGATGCCCTCGTTATAAGCTATAGAATGCAAATCTTTCAGGTCTGCATATTTCATTCGTGCGATATCTATTTCTGAGAGCCCCAACTGGTTAAAAACTTGCGGAAAACAAGAAAGCAAATACGTCCTTGCTTCATAAAACCGAATCCGGTCTTGTTTTCTTATTGGCATTTCAACTGCATTGTGTGATGGACTATTCTGTGTCCCTTTATCATTCCAATATACGACACGTGATGCAAGCAGGTAACAAAGTTCAACCAAGGAACCAACAATTTCATTGGCCCCATTAACATTTGAAGAAGGACTATTATCATGGTACATCTTCACCACATCTTCCATAGCTTCTGCACATCCATACACACCTTCACTATTATTCCAAAAAATATTCGGTGAAGAGAAAATGTGATGGAAGACATGTGAATAGAAAACCATAGCCGTTGAATAGATCTTATATTTTAAAAATCTCCCACCAATTTCTGCATCAATATATGGATGCATATAGCTAATGTATTGTAACAGGAACTTTTGGCAATCGTCCACTGCAAGGTTCTTTCTATAGAAGCTTTCCTTTGCATCATAGAAAAAATCCGTTAGTAATTCCGAATCATTAATTTGTTTCTCTGTACTAATGAAATGAAGAGCAGCCTCGTGCTTTTCCATTGTGTCTTGGAAGTATCTTTTTACAGAGTTAACAATAAATACCATTGCCTTGTCTCTCTTAAGGCTTTTCTCATACTGCTCTTCAAATAAATTTATTACCTCTGTAAGATTGGGGTTCAAGGAATAGTCTTTCAGAAAAATATCCAATTGGGGCAAACGATGTATGAGGGAATTAAGGTGTTCCCTCTCGTGTATATTCATTAATTCTTCCCACGCAGGAATATCAAGACCTTCACTTTTAGAGAAGGAAGCCTTTTCGTCTACGTTATGGTCAGCTTCTAAAAGTAGTTGCTTGTACTTACGCCGTAATACATTAATGTTAGCTCCTATACCAAACGTGTATTTCCCAATATCTTTAAGATGAGAAATATATGCAGTCAAGAGAACTTCAAAATCGTCTCTGGTATGATTCCTGACAAACACAGATAACCCCGGAAGTTTATTTATAATCTTCCCTAATTCATCATTTTCAAGAATCCATGAAATATCAGTCATATCTAAAACTATTACTGTAGTTCTCTTTCATAAAGTCTGATATACAGGGCTGAAAGAATTCCTTGAGAGATGTAAAATCATCGTTGGGAATCGCTGAACAAGCTTTTCCAGATACAGCCTCCAAAGCTTCTTTTGCAGTTTTTCCTGCTAGGATATAGGCAATATAAAAAAGAACACAAGCATCATTTAGTTGTTCAAACACATAAATGAATTCAAGTTCATGCATGGAATCATCTTTGATTTCTGCATCATATGCCAGGCATTTGTAGAAATGGTAATTAACAGTTCCGACCATTTCATCATTCTGCATATTACGTAACCAACCAATTAGCTTGGGCATAATATTTTCAGCCATACCCTTATAGAAATCTTCTACATATTGAGTCGCTTCTTCTACGTTACTGGAGTCTATCATCTCTCCCTCCTTAAACGCTTCATATACAAATTTGGTACAAATTGCACGGAACATAATATTAATCAGCAACTTCCTATGAACATATATCTTACGCTCATAAGAATTCTTCCAATTGCTAATATTGTTAATGGCAATATGAAAATCCGTTCGTATATCAACCGTGCACATATCGTAATAATCGGAAGTTTAAATTGCAAAGATACTTTTTTTTAATGATAAATATAATATAGACGGGTTAAATTATGCTAAATGTAAAGCCTAATAGACTGTTTTGCCACTATTAGAAAGGATGCGAGTTCTTTTTCTCATATTTTTTCCGTATATTTGCAACATAAATGACAATATGGTGATACTTTTTTCAGATAACTGCAAGTATGATCGATATAGAATTTGATGACTTGTATTATGTTGATGAAGCTGATTATGATGATACCATCATCAGTGATGATCCATTTGCGGAAGCATTTGGCACACCAGATATGTACCGGCCAGATACATCTAGAAGATATACTGAAGAAGAACTTGACAGTATGACTGTCAGTGAACGCCGTGAAGAAAGAATAAGGTGTTCAAAAGAGAAGAACGCTTTAGGACAAAGAGACATTTTTACCTATGATTTTAAGAAATATGGTATTTCCGCATCAGATACCATTCTACCAACTATCTCATTCCTATATGCGAAAACAAATGCACTAGATGAACTTAAACAATTACTTAATGAGAACTCATACATATTTTATGATTTGGATCCTGATAAATTGCCTATTTCCGAATTCTTCATCCAAATCGGCACAAAATATCCAAATCTAGACGAAGACGAATTGAATCAATTAGAGGAACTATATAATGACACGAAATTCTGCACTATTATAGATGAGCTTCTATACGACAAAGAGAAACTTCCAAGAACCATAAAAGGGATTACAAGTCATGAAATCAAAGATAAAAATGAAAATTTCCCAGACTCTTTATTGGATCTTGTGTATAGTGCATTTGAAGAGAACTCTTTAGTAGAGGAGGATTATGAAGATACTGTATGGAAAGTCTACAACAGAAGAAAAAATACGATTATCAGGAAAGCCTACAAACAGATAGGACTTGGCGAATGTATAGCTTCTGGTAGAATTAACACATACATATTTTTTAATTTGATAGAAGAAAAGTATGGGGAAGAATGCCTGAATTACTTTGTTGAAAGAGTTATGGAACTCCATTCTTATTATAAGAATACGAATCCGAACGATTTTAGAAAGTTAAAAGATGTGGGGATAAGCTATGAGTACTTATTTAGATATGCTTGTGAGAGATGTGAATCCGAAAAGACCTTGCAAGATATACAACATTTAATAGCACTCGCTTTCTTATTGGAAATAAACAAGATCAACAATTAATAGTATAAATTATGCCAGCATTAAGATTAGAGATGTACAAAAAGGTCATTTCTCCTTTGTACAAAATCACGCACCCAGACCAGTACAAGATGTACGAAGAAGTTTTGTCTTTTGAAGGAGGGTATGCCTTCGCTTCCGAGGATGAATTAACGGTTCGTAAAACTGATGGTACGACTTTCAGAACAGCACTTAGACATTACGAATCAGATTTCTTAACTGAAACCTATGTAGGAAGGCTAAGTAATGGTGAACAATTCCGCTTTATTTTTGCCAGCGAAAACCATCCACTTGCTCAAATTGATCCGATGGTAACATTCGGCAGCATGTCTACTTCTGGTTGGGCTGTTCACTACAGAGTAAAACCATAAAAATGTAGTATATGGGATTTTTTGATTTATTCAAGAGCTCCTCTCCTTCTTCGGAGAAGACTATAAAAAAGAATTATGTAGGAAACATGATTCATTTAACATTCCCCACGTCAAAAGGCGATTTCACTGTCAAGGCAAACAGTGTTGGTGGCCCTGGCGGAGCTAAAGGAGTTATGTATGATTGCTTTATTGTTGCTCTCGGACAATGGCAACAGCAGGGTATGGGAGAAGACGACTTTATCAAAGACATGGAGGAAGTCGTCAATCTTGTTGCAGATGGTAATGCAGAAAAAACGGTAATGGAGACTTTACTAAAGAAACATGTTGCCAGAACGGGCAGGATTATTGACACTGACCTCTGCACATATATTTCAGAACTTTACCTGGCTCTTATTGCTGTGAAGGGCAGTTGCAATCGGAATAATCTGCTTGAACAAATGATGCAAGTCGCAGAAAAAGGATTTGGAAACAAGTTATTCATTACACAATATAGGCGTTCCGCTTTTGGAATACAACCGTTCCTGGTATCATTCGCTGAATTTTCCAGAAATCAATAAAGTAACATTGTATTTGTAATAAATAATGCCAAGGTAAGCAATTAAAGACTTCCTTGGCATTAATTCTATAAAGAAACTCGTGTTTGCATTTCATCATATATAATGGGAACTATTTTTTCATTTCCAAATATGAGCGTGTCTCCTTCCTTTCGAACTTTAATAGTGTATTGGCAGACACCTTCAGCATCTTGGTAACAATAGAAAGCAATACTCGCTTCATGATTGTTTATATGAATAATTGGGGTGTATGATTTTATCTCTGTCGCTTTTTCTGCATGATATTGAGGTAAAAAACGGATAACATCATCTCTACAAGTTAAAAGCCTTTTATGCTTATAATAGGCATGTCCCATTGTTGGGAGAAGACATTCCAAATCATACATAAAATATCCTTGTAATATTCCACTTTCAGTAAATGGGATTTTCATGTAGTTTGTTATTGGACTTATCATTTTTGTCAAAGCATCAGAATAAACATCATCTTTTATCAAATATTTCTCAGAATACTTTGAATTAAGCCAATAATACAGCTCTCGCATTACTTTCTTAAAGTGAGTGTCATGATAGCCACAGTACTTTGGGGTAAAAACATTGTTGCTACCATGCAAATGAACATAAGGATAATGAGTATACTCTCTCCCCTCGGTAAATGCCCCATGCATCGTATATTCATGTCTGAATACGCCAAGGGCATATTCCTTAGGTAATTCAACTTCGTCAAATACCTCTAAAAGGAAGGTGCAGTCAAAAAAAGTTGTATCATCCCCATATGATATGGTCCAATTCTCTTGCAGAGAATTTAGGAAGCTATGATATAATGCGGTGAAAGATTTCATGCTATTGTCCAAATTGTGCTTGATTTATAACACATTCAACATAATCAGGCTTTTTTGAGATATTGTCGACCTTCAGGCCGAATACCTCCATTGAACCGCCTATTGTCCTATAATGGGCATCCAATATCTTGCCATATATTCTCACGTATTTTATCCATCCGTCTTTGCCCAAGAAATCAAAATCATTAAATAGATCACCGTATTCCTCTTGATGGATTCTCATGCCACCATTTGGTAGTTTTTGAATTGACTGGTCTAATCTTGCATAAATATCGCTCTGTCGCATCGAGCCAAACAATTGTCGAATCATCAGTTCACACAACCCGTTCAATTTATAGTCTGGCTCCGCTTTAACAGAGGTTTGAGGTTTAACCGTTGATTGAGGTCTTACCGTCTTTGCCTCTCCATAAACGGCTCGTACAGGTCTGCCGTAAAATCTGGTATCATCTACAACAACTATAGACTCACGACCATCTTTGAATCGCAGGTTGAAAGCAGAATAATTGCTTTCATCCCTTGTAGAAGTCCAATATCTGCCGAGTTCTCCCACTCCTGCTATACGATATGAACTACCTGCGCCTGCAGCAGGAAGGAAAATGGAGTTACCGTTTCTACCTGTTACTTTCCATCCAAGCTGGCCGTTCATGCGTTCCCACGTCCATTTACATTCATTGACCAACTCTTCCATTTCTTCCTTCGTAGGAATTCTCCAGCCTTTTCCTAATCTAGAAGTCGCAACATCTTCTTGGGGTTCAAGAATCTTTTTGCCGTCATTTTGGGTGTATTTGAAAATGGAAGAATAAGAACCATTACATAATCCGTAGGTTTCCCAACCGAAATTATCTTTCGTTTCTTTCTCGCCCCAAGCGAAATAATCACCTGCATCTGCAGGAGATGAAGCACCAATATTAATTGTTGCCCATAACACGCCAGAGGTCAATCCTAAATCCACTTTGTCACCTTTCATCTTGCTTGTACCATCGGCAACCTTTGGCTTTGATTCGGCAATATTGAGTTTATGAACGCTTTTAAAATAGCCTTTAAGAAAATTGTGATGTTCAGGGTCCTGTTGAACATTAGCTTTATATGCCAACTTCTTACCAATAAAGGCATTTTTATTTAAATATAATCCATTACTGCCATATTTAATCATTAGAGGGAATACTTGATCTGCTACATTAAAATCACCTGACGGAATTTTGTCCATCAGTCCCTTTGTCAAATAATCGAGGTCAAAATCAATTTTCCCTCCCTTGCGCAAGTAAATATAAGAAGCAAGATTAATAGCCTCTGCTTCCAATTTCTCCTGAGTTACTTTGCCGATACATCTTTCCAAATGTTCAACACTTTCTTTCACTACTTGGTCGATAGACGATACCCCCTGAATCGGTTCGTCTTTGGCTCTGCCAAACAAGGAATCAAAAAAGCCCATACTTATTCCAAAATTATAATATTACTTTTGCTTTTTACTAACAATATGAAGACTAACTTTTCTTTTTAAATCTGTCTTCATAGCCTTGAACAACCCATTCATCATAATCATCTGGATGATATATTACTCTATTGTCTATAGACCATTGATCGTAGAATGGACATGTGGGGAATAAACAGTCTTGCTTACATAACATAGATTTTCGCCCTAAAAAGTCTTCTGATAAATCTCTTCTATAAACAGGATTGTTAATATAGGGAATCCTTTCCAAGAAATCGGGACACTTAATATACACTTGATACGTTTTAACCTGGTTTTCACGAGTAATTTTAACTCCTGAAGGACGTGCAGGATGTTCATTGACAGATGATTTATTTCTCCTTGCCCGTTCTTCACGGAGAAGTTGTAATTTATGTGAGTATTCTTGTAATTTTCCACGCATTACCATGGAAACAGTATAATCATCTGCATCATCAAGATAGTCACGAGTTGATTCAACTCTGTCTTGAAATGTTTCAATGTATTCATTAAGTTGTTCATCACTTAATGATCGAATCTCTTCTAGCAATGAATTCCCCATATTTCTATATTTTTAGAATAATACATTATGATATATGTGTGCAAAGATACATATAAAATACAAAAAACTGCGATAAGATCTAATAAATTTGCATTTTTCACAAGCCTTGTGAATAGATTTTATGCTTAAACGCTGTTCTTTTTCCTAAAGATGTGCCTAAATATCAATAAAATAACTATTATTATTAACTTGTGCCTTGTTTTTACATATCTTTTTTGTATATTTGCAGCAAAATTATTTTTTTATGGCTAAAAATCTATTAAATAAGTATGTTTGGCTTGTAGAAACAATCTACAAGGCTGGTAGTATTACATTTGAAGAACTTAATGAAAAATGGCTGGATAATGACATGAGTGAGGGGGTTGAACTTGCTCTTCGTACATTCCATAAATGGCGTATAGCTGCTGAAGAAATGTTCGGCCTGATTATTGAGTGTGAACGAAAAGGTGGCTACCATTATTATATTGCCAATGCCCACGAAATAAAAAGTGGGAGTTTGCGTAGTTGGTTACTTAATACAATATCTGTAAGCAATTTGCTCATAGATAACCAAAACCTCAAAGAGAGAATACTACTTGAAGAGATTCCCTCTGGTCAAGGCTATTTATCTACTATTATCGAGGCCATGAAGAAGAATTTTGTCATTCGTATGACATATCAAAGTTATTGGCGTGAAGAGAGTAATACGTTTAACGTAG